>ERZ1026856.1117-NODE-1117-length-14155-cov-4.960993_pt1 | contig 14155 bp, 10 predicted proteins | sample MGYA00380158_ERZ1026856 | MGnify/ENA primary metagenome ERZ1026856 (study PRJEB33269, sample SAMEA4719794) | human gut metagenome | biome: human-associated habitat; feature: organic feature; material: feces | place: Cameroon | collected 2013-10 ...
ACTATATACTTGCCCGAAATATTCAACATATTCTATTGGAAACATATCGTGTATTGTAATCATAGTCTTAAAACTACCGCCGAGGTTAATCGGAATTATCGTATTAACTTCCCAGAATATATCAGGCTTAATAATATCAAGCTGCTTTTTCACATATGCAAAATAAGCATAAACTCCGGCACTCTTATACACCTGTTTTCCCTTTGTATATACTTTTATTCCATTTTTAATAAATGACTTAATATATTCACTCTCTGCAACATCTGATATAAGAACGAATTCCAGACCCTCATATTTCATAAGCTGCTTAAGAAAGTCATTAAGATACATTCCCACTCCGCTTGGTCTGCTGCCAAGCGTTCTTGCATCAACCGCTATCTTCATCTTTTTAATCCTTATTCCGCATATTTGTCCATAATTCCTGCAATTATATGGGCTGACCTGTCCCACGAATGACTTGAAAGTACATTCTGCACTGCCTCGTCACTCACCTTATTCTTTTCTAACAGCTCATCTATATTCACATCAGGCTTATGACAGTTGACATATGTAGCCGCATTTTTGTAAATCTCGTGCAGCACCGGAATATCACCAAGAACAATCTCAGCTCCCATACAGAGTGCCTCCATAGGTGGTATTCCAAAGCCCTCATAGGTTGATGGGAATAAAAATGCTTTGCAGTATTTCATAAGTGCTCTTGCCTCTGAATCCCTGGCATAACCAATCGCCACTACATTGCCAAGCTTTTCTATTCCAGACCTGTCCCCAAGACTTTCACCTGCTATTACATATGTACTTTCTGGGTGAAGCTTCGCATTATTAAGAATCCAGTTAAGATTCTTATTAGGTGCCAATGAAGCCATATACAGATAATATTTATGTCTTTTTATTCTTGAGGCATACTTGTCAAATATACTCTCGTCTATGCTGTTCACATCAAAGTGCTGCCAGCCATTGCCTGCAACTACTATTTCCTTACCATGGGTATTATAATTATCAATGATTTCTTTTCTGGAAAACCCACTGACCGTTATTATCGCATCAGCACTCTTAAAGGCTTTAAGATACATAAGCTTTCTGAACAATATCTCATGCCAGTCACCCGGCTCTCTAAAGAACTCCTTATGTGTCTTAAATGCTATGTCGTGTACCGTAACTATTCCATTTTTCATAAACAGTGATACTTCATTACATAAATATACAGGCTTAGCCTTCTGCTTGTCCACATATCTCTGAAACGTGAACTGTTCCCACATTCTTCCAGATTTTCCAGCCAATATAACAATCTTAATGTTATTATAGTGTGTCTTATAGCTGTTAATCTCCGCAGATGTACCTTCTGAATCAATCTCGGGCACAGCTATCTCAACCTCGTAAGGCTTATCCGCCATATATTTATCAAGTTCTTTTGTTATTTGTCTTGCGTACCTCTGGACACCTTTAATATGTCCATACAAAAAGCTTCCATCAATAATATATTTCATAGTAACCTCTTTTTGCAGTTTCTTATTGTATATCATTATCCGATACATGGTCAGGCTTATAAGTTGGAACGAATTCCTTTACAAGCCGTCTTACTGCCATCGCATCTTCTTTGTAAGCTGTTTCCTTAAGGACTTCTAGCTTGTCCTCAAAATTGTCTTTATCAAATTCAATAGGCTTGCCTATATGAATAAGCTTATTCTGTGTATCCTGAAGCCCTTCCTCTGCCATAAGAAGTTCTTCATATAACTTCTCACCAGGTCTTAAACCAGTATATTTAATCTCCATATCCACACCAAGTGTGTAACCTGATAGTCTTATAAGATTCTTTGCAAGGTCATCTATCTTTACCGGCTCACCCATATCAAGAATAAATATCTCACCACCCTTGGCGTATGCACCCGCCTGAATAACAAGCGACACGGCCTCCGGTATTGTCATAAAATATCTTATTATATCAGGGTGTGTAACTGTAACCGGACCCCCTGCTGCAATCTGCTTCTTAAAAAGAGGAATTACAGAGCCATTGCTTCCAAGTACATTACCAAATCTTACGGCTACGAATTCTGTATTAGATACTCCATTATAATACTGAATTATCATCTCACATATACGTTTTGTCGCACCCATTATATTAGTCGGATTAACGGCTTTATCTGTACTTATCATTACAAATCTCTTGGTATTATATTTGTCTGCCATTCTTGCAAGATTCCAGGTACCGGCTACATTATTCTTAACTGCCTCATTAGGGCTTCCCTCCATAAGCGGAACGTGCTTATGTGCCGCTGCGTGATATACAATATCCGGTCTGTAATGTGAGAATATCCACTCAAGTCTTGTGTTATTTCTTATTGAACCAATAAGCGTCACCACATTGGCATAAGGACAATTCATCTTTAATTCCTGCTGTATATCATAGGCACTGTTCTCATATATATCAAATATAATAAGGCACTTAGGGTTATGCTTGACTAACTGCCTGCAAAGCTCAGAACCAATTGAACCACCGCCGCCTGTTACAAGAACAGTCTTGCCCGATACATATCCAAGAATTGACTCCACATCAACATTGATAGGATCCCTTCCAAGTAAATCGTCCACATCAACATTTCTGATATCCTGAACATTAATCTCGCCGTCCATCATCTGATACACGCCAGGTATAATCTTTAAATTACAGTTAGTTTCTTTACAGATATTAAGTATCTGTCTTTTAGTTTCCTGCGATGCTGATGGAATAGCAAATATTATCTCATCTATCTCATAGTATCTTGCATATTCCTTAATACGCTCCCTTGTTCCAACAATCTTAACGCCTCGTATATACTTTCCAACCTTTTTAGGGTCATCATCAATAATACATACAACCTTGGAATTATCAAGGTATCTTGAATTAGCAATCTCTCTCATAAGAACATTGGTAGCCTCACCGGCACCAATTATCATAATCTTAATCTGCTCTGATGTATGTCTGTATTCCTGTAAAAGTGTTCTTATAAGCCTGTACATAAAACGGCTCGCACACATTGCAACTATAAGAAATACTACTGACATAAAATAACAGGCTCTAGGAAGCGGTGTTCCCATAACTGTTGTAAGACAGACGTGTGCCACCTCCGATACAATACAAGCCTCAACTATCTTATAAAGCTCGGCTATACTCGCATACTGCCACAGACTGTGATACATTCTGAAACACCAGAATATAAGCAGTGTTATAAGTGTAAATGGTACGCAGGTACTCTTAAAATTCTGTATATATTGTGACTCTATCGCCGCCAGATCAACGTTAAACCTCATTACCAGCGATATAAATACACAGCCGTTAACAAGAATTATATCTGTTATTATAAGAAAAAAGCGTCTGACTATTAACTGTAGCTTATCTTTCCTTGTCTCTTCCATAATTAACCTCTTTTTGATTTATCCATAAGTCCTGCTATTGTGCCTATTCCATAACTTAAATGAAGAAGCAGGAATAATACAGGAAGACAGGCATTAGTTATATTTCTTTTATCTTCAGCTTTAAATGCAGATACTGCCGCCATACCAGATGCCATTAAAGCATAGAGCACCCACATAACAGTTGTAAGCACTACTGTTACTTTTCTTAATGCCGAAATACCTTTTCCAAGTGTATGGTTGTGCCTTTTCTTAATGCACTCTGCAAGTCCTGTCGCTCCAATAACCGAACCTGAAGCTATTATTGCACTGACAAATGCAAATGGCACAAAATGATATATGCTAAGGCACTTAGGACATACCTTGCTTGTCTTTCCTATCCAGTAGCCGTTAGCATACTTCTGCTTAAGCATTGCCTTAAGACTGCTTCTTGTATACTGGTATGATATTATATCAGGGTCAAAGCACAGCTTATATCCAGCTTTTCTCATTCTATAATGAATTTCATTATCTTCTGTACGCACAAGTTCCTCATTAAAGAAACCAACCTTTTCAAATACTTCTCTTCTATATGCTGCGTGAAATAACGATTTAACATAAGTCTTTCCAGGATTATTCCTGTATGAAGCAATGCTTGAACCAAACATACTGCTCTCTGCAAGAAGAAGTGTCTCCTTAAACGGAGTTGGCTTGTCTATTATGTTAGGTCTTTGTCCACCACATATATATTCGCCTGTTTCAAGCACCCTCACATTCTTACTGACAAAATCCTCTGGAATTACAGCGTGTGCATCTACCTTTATTATCGCATCACCCTTATATTCCCTCAATGCAACGTTCCAGCCTGATGGAAGTGTCTTTTTAGGATTGTCAAGCACTACAACCCTTCTGAATTCATCTTTATTATCAAGTGCAAATTCACACATAAGTGCTCTTGTATTATCAGTTGATGCTCCGTCTACAAGCACAACCTCCATATTGTTATGGTCATAATCCTGATTTTTAATACATTCTAATATTCCATTAATATTCTGTTCCTCGTTATATGCAATAACACACATAGTAATAAGCATATCAGACATTTATTATCTCCTTCTACTCTTTGTCACTGAAAGCCTCTCGCTTCCAACAACAGATTCAAATGTATCCCAAAGCACCCTGCAATCCTCTGCAAAACCAAACCTTCTTAATGCCTCAAGATTATACTTCATCTTCGCAGGAAGTACTTCCTCAACATACGCTTTATCCGGATTGGCGGCATTGCCTAATATTTTATCTTCATCTTTATAAGCTATGCTTGTTCTTGATGTAAGCCCAGCCGGCAAAAGCAGTGTTGCATACATTTCTTTAGAATACTGCTTTACATACTCAGGCACTTCCGGTCTTGTGCCGACAAGTGTCATATCTCCTGCAAGAATGTTAAATAACTGTGGGAATTCATCAGCTCTTATCTTTCTTAAAAGCTTTCCCATTCTTGTTATTCTTCTGTCATTATCCACAGTCACAGAAGCACCAAGCTCATTAGCATTAACAACCATTGTCCTGAACTTGTATATCTTAAATATTCTTCCATACTGTGTAACTCTTTCCTGTCTGAAAAATACAGGTCCTCTTGAATCACATTTTATAAGTATTGCAATTATTAACATCGGCAATGCAAGCACAGCAAGCATTATTGATGCAACTACGATATCAAATAATCTCTTCACCATTAAAGAAGCTCTACGTTTATTAACTATATTGTAATATTTTCTTACTTCCCTTGTTCTCATAAACTTTGGAAGCTCATTCCATTTTCTAAGCTGCATACCAACCTCTTTTCTGCCAGTCTGTTAAACCTGTTATTTAAGGCTGTTAAAATTCTCTATAACATATTCTATCTGTTCATCTGTAAGATTAGTATGAAGTGGAAGTGTGACTTCATTGTGATACATTTCAAAAGATTTTGGGAAATCTTTTATATCAAAGCCAAGCTGCTTATATGCTGTGTGCATAGGAAGCGGCTTGAAATGTACATTCGTTGCAATTCCTGCTTCTGCCATTCTTATTATAAACTGGTTTCTGTCTTCTACATCTCTTCCAAGGAGTCTTGTAAGAAACAGATGTCCACTTGATGAATATTCATCTGTATAATGGCACAGGCACTCAACATCATCTGCCTTAATACCCTCTGTATACATATTAATCATCTGCTTTCTTCTTGCAAGCATCCCCTCATATCTTGTCATCTGAGCAAGACCTATGGCGGCTGTTATATCTGTCATATTACACTTATAAAGTGGTGCAATAATGTCATATTCCCACGCACCAAGCTTAGTCTTTGCAAGTGCATCCTTTGACTGTCCGTGAAGGCTCATAAGCATAATCTTTTTGTATATTTCTTCATCGTCTATTCCGTCAAGTTCTCTCCATACAAGGCCTCCACCTTCACCTGTTGTAAAGTTCTTAACAGCATGGAAAGAAAATGATGTAAAGTCCGCACATTGTCCGCTCTTATGTCCATTTCTTGACGCACCATATCCGTGTGCCGAATCAGCAAGTATAGAACTCTTCCAAGTGCCTCCTGATAAGCATTAGCCGGCTTAAATAAAGCCTTCTTGCTCTCAAGTATTGCCCTTATCTTATCATAATCGACCATTACACCAGCTATATCCACTGGAATAACCGCCTTGGTCTTCTCTGTTATGGCTGCTTCAAGCTCATCATAATCAAGATGATAAGTTCCCTCCTGCACATCAATAAGCTTTAAAGTTGCACCAACGTGGCATACAACACTTGCTGATGCTGTATATGTGTATGCCGGAACTATTACCTCATCTCCCGCTCCAATTCCGAATAATCTAAGAGCCGTCTCCATACACGCTGTAGCTGAATTAAGACACGCACCTCTCTTAGTGCCAGTGAACTCTGCCATCTGTCTTTCTAATTCCTTGGTTCTTGGACCTGTTGTAATCCAGCCCGACCTTAATGCTTCGCTTACTGCTTCAATTTCCTTTTCTGATATATCTGGTGGTGAAAATGGTATATTCATCTTTTTTGTCATTATTATCCTTCTGCCTCTTTTCTATACATTCTGCATAATCTAATTAGAAGATGTGGCTGTAGGCGTTGTTACCGTTGGCGTCTGTACAGTCGCAGTCTCACTTGTCTTTGTCATATCCGGGAACGCATATGTCATATCACCTGCTGTATTAGGTATTGATATAGTATAGCTTACTGTATTATACCCAGATTGTGACAATGTTATAGTCTTGTTACCACTTGATTTGCTAAATGAGCAGGGAACAACACCTATGTATACACTATCTACATACAAAGCCGCTCCTGATGGTGCTGTTATATTAACACTATAACCATTAGTAAGGCTCGCTGATGTCGTCTTTGCTGTTGTTGACGAGCTTGTACTTGTCATATCAATAACCTTAGTCTTGTAATCTGAATTAACCGTAAATGTCTCTGTATAAGTTTCATAATGGTTAGCCTGTAATGTAAGTGTATGAGAACCATATGTTAATGACACAGGCTTTGAGTAATCAACTTCACTTCCATCTATTGCCATAATTGCATTCTCTGGTGTAACTGAGAAGTTGATTGCACCCTTTTTAGCTGAAAGCTGCTTATATTCTGAGAAATCAAGCGTTGAAGTCGCATCTTTCTTAATAGTTACTTTCTTGGTTGCTGTCATATCTGCACTCTGAAGCTCAACATCATAAGTACCAACTCCGACAGTAAGCATCATATCCTGTGTAACACCATACAAAAGACTGCTTCCTAATGTCACATAACCACCTACAAATGCATCTATTCCTGTCAGTTCCAGATATCCGTGTCCATTATCAACCGATATTGAGTACAGCTTATCATCAATTCCTCTTAATGTAAGTTCATCTTCCTTTACAATCTGTGCAATGCTTATAAGATTACCTCCAGAGGTTACTACCGTATAATCCCTGTAATTAAGCGTAGTCTGTCCAATTACCACACTCTTAGTGCTTTCATCAAGCTCTATATCCGTAACTGATGTCCTGCTCCACGCATTCTTTGAACCATATATCTTGGTTGCCTTGCCATATTTGTTGCAGTATACATCATATATCTCTCCGGGCTGTATCAATGTCGCCGCCTTAAGCTTTCCATAAGCATCCTGTATATCAGTACCACCTGTATACATTACTGAATATTCCGTTCCAGTTTCAACATCAATAAAATGTATATTCTTAAGCGTGGTATCTATTGACGATACTATCCCCACTAGTGTTGCATTGTCACTGTTCCTGGCTATGTCTGTTACATTGCCCTTTTTCTTCGCTGGTGTAATTGAACTGCCCGGTACAATCGCTCCGTTACTTCCCGATGTTCCACAACCTGTCTGGCATATTATCATAATGGCAGTCATTATAATAACTGCCATTCTCTTTACAACCGAATATGGCTTAACTATGTTAAACAGATGTGTCCTGCTTCTTGTAATACCACTTTCGTTCTTTGTTCTATTAGCTTTATTATATATAAATGTATGTTTCATTCCCTGTATCCTGATTATAATCGTTTATTGGCTATACCTATGGGAATTTTACCACACACAGCATATTTTATCAATTAATTCTCTTCTTCTTTCATTCTGCTCAATAACCTTCCTTAGTTTATCTACATTTTTATCTGGAATCCACGATTTATTACTATTAATATACTGGTTAATTATCTTCCAGAATTTCTCCGGATATGACAAAAGTGTCATAAGAAGTTCAAGCTCATTATCATCAAGAGGACATATTCTGTCATATTCATCAAGAAGCCTGTAGAACACACTATTTTCCCAGTTATACTTCTCCATAACTTTTCTTATGAACTGGTACAAATCACTAATCTGGCACTCATTCTTATATCTGTCAAAATTAACAACATAAGTATCCTTTCCACCGATAAGCACATTATGGTAAGTATAGCTTCCATGCGAAATCTCTCCATTAACCGCCGCATCTAGAAGCCTCTCATCAAATCTTTCGTCCATAAGCCTCTCGCTTGCATTGCACGCCTCCTCATAATAGTCACCGATATGCTTAAATGCCAGCTGCTCAAATGTCTGTCTGCCTTTTTTCTGCTTAAGATAATTGTATGCTTTCTTTAATTCCCTTGTGTGCTTCACATATGTCTTTCTTAGTGCTGTTTCCTTCCTGTTCTGGCATGCCTTAAGCTCTGCCTGTGCATACTCCTTGTACTCTGTCTCACCACATGGATTAATCTTAAGCTCGCTTCCAGCCTCCCTTAACGCCATATGAAGATACGCCATCATACTCACCGCTCTGCACATATCCCCCATATCCTTTACATCACTTTCCTTCGCATCAAACCAGTCTTTTAAAATATATCTTCTGCCGTCCTCATCCTGCGACACAAGCTGTCCCTCATTATTTCTTACATATGTATCTGTATTGCCAAATCCCGCTGATTTTAATATCTGTGTAATATTATTCTCCCTCTCATAATACTTGTCAGGCTTCTCACACTGGGTAAAAAGCTTATACCCCTGTCCAGTTGCAATAATAATACCGCCCCTGCCTCTTATCATACGGTTAATGCTGATATTATATTGTTCTAACACCTTTTCTGATTTCTCATTCACGAATATACCCTCCAATCCAACTAGGCCTACTTATCATATGCATGTGTTCAATAAAAAATGCTTTGCCATTCAGTGACAAACATAGTTTTTTTTGTTAAAATTATGGGCAGTAATAATGCGAACTATTGCAAATTTTATATAGCCAAATAACAGATTTAAAGACTTAAAAATAAAATCAAAATAATAATTTAAAGATTGGTAATTAAGTATGGATTATAGTAATTTTAAAATTGATATGCCTAATGACGTTGAATTTATAATCAACACAATTAAAAGCCACGGCCATCAGGCTTATGCTGTAGGTGGCTGTGTCCGCGATTCTATTATGGGACTCACTCCTAATGACTGGGATATAACAACCTCTGCACTCCCTTCCGATATCAAAGAATATTTCAACAAGACAATTGATACCGGAATTGAACACGGCACAGTAACAGTTATGTTGCACAATGTTGGATATGAGGTTACAACCTACAGAATTGACGGCGAGTACAAAGACGGCAGACACCCATCTTCTGTTGAATTCTCCGACAGGCTGACAGACGATTTATGCAGACGTGATTTTACAATAAATGCTATGGCTTACAATAATGTAACTGGGCTTGTCGATGAATATGGCGGAATAGACGATATTAATAACCGCATAATAAAATGCGTTGGCAACCCAATTGAGCGTTTTACAGAAGATGCTTTAAGAATGATGAGAGCCATAAGATTTTCTGCACAGCTTGGCTTTACCATTGAACCGGATACATTTAAGGCTATTGAAAAGCTTAACCGCAATATAGATAAAGTCAGTATGGAACGTGTATGCGTAGAACTTAAAAAGACTCTTTTATCAGATAACCCTGATTATTGCAGTCTTTATGCAACAACAGGTCTTTTTAATAATATTCTGCCTGTAATAGCAGATAATCTTACCGGCAGATATGCCAAGAAGCTGCTTCTTACCTGCAAATATACTGATAATGAGCTTCCACTTAGATTAGCCGCAATTCTTTTTGTATGCTCACCTGATGAGGCAAGAACAGCTTTAAGAAATCTTAGAATGGATAACAAGACTATTGATACTGTTGTAAAGATATTAACATACACCCCGCTTCACATTGATGAAACTGAACCTGCTGTAAGGGAAGCACTTCATCAGTGTGGACGTGACATTTTTATGTTAGTAATAAGATTACAGCGTGCTTCTATTAAAGCAAGTGAAGAGATTACATTTATAAGTAACCCTGCCAAGTATAACCACCTGAATAAATTACAGCGTATGGCAGATGATATACTTGAAAGAGGTGACTGCTTTACAATAAAAGACCTTGATATAACAGGAGTTGACCTTATCGAATATGGTCTTAAGGGTGCAGAAATCGGCAATACACTTAATACACTGCTTGATATTGTAATTGAGAACCCTAAGCTTAATGATAAGGCTACTTTAATTGCACTTCTTGATAATTTAAAGTAGTCATATGTGCACCAATCACAGGTGCTTTCCTAATACATAAAAAGGCTCAGCCCTAGCTGCTGGAATTATCCATCAGCTTGAGGCTGAGCTTTTTATATGACAAATATTTTTGATATTCTGTATATAGCACAACAGTTTCCTGCACTATTTTAAAATGCTGCATTTTTAAACACTATGTTATCTTAAAACATCGTATTTATCAGACAACTATCGCTTATATTAATACTTCATATAATCCTTAATAACATTATGGTCTTTAAGAACCTTTTCAATTACAGTTCCCTTTATCCTTCTAAGGAGTGGTTTCTTAATGTTATCAAGCACGCCAGGAAGTTCTATTTCAAGAGGTGACTTGCCGTCCATAAGCTTAACAGAAGCATCTAAGAGATCTCTTACATCATATACGCTTCCCCATACTTCTGGAACGCCCCTGTCTACGCCAAGAAGTCCGTATACAGCCTCCATAGCTGTTCTTACTGAATATTCTGTTGTGAATATAGTATCTCTTGGTGTCTCAGCAAACTGTCCAAGGAATGCAAAGTTCACACAGCCATCTGGTATAACGTCTGGTCTGTCACCTTTTCTTCTTGGCATAAAGAATGCTGTGATATAAGGCATCATCGTAGGTGTTGTATTGCAGTGGTTCTTAGCAAGTTCATCTATTTCATCTACTGGTATTCCAATATGGTATAACCACTCTGCTGTAATCTCTTCACCAGTACACTCTTTCATAGGCTTCTTGACATAATCGCCAGCTACATCTGTAAACAAGCTGTATACCCATACGCATACTTCATCTTTCTTCTGTTCCTTGAACTGTCCCTGTCTGTTAATTGTCCAGCTAAGAAGCCAGCTTGAATCCTTACAGCTTACGATACCGCCTGTAACAACATTTCCTGTTCTAGGATCTCTTTTACATATTTTCTTAATATGATCGATAATCTTTTCATCACTTGTTGTAACTGTAGCTGACTCCCAGTTAGACTTAGATACATTGCCACAGAACTTTTCTGGGTGTCCAAATGATGGGTCCTGCTTTGCAATATTCTTCCAAAGACTCCAGCAGCCGCTTGTTCTTACCTCTGCATCTCCTACAGGTGCGTGAGTATGGTCACCATAGATTGTACTCTCCGTACAGCTTCCGTTAGTTACAAACACAAGGTCATTCTCTGTAAGCTCAATTGTTTCTTCCTTACCCTTGACATTGCACTCTATTGTCCTGGCAATCTTCTTGCCATCCTTGAACTCAAATATAACATTTTCCACCCTTGTATTGAACTGGAACTTAACACCTGCTGCCTCAAGATACTTCTGCATAGGCAGGATAAGTGATTCATACTGGTTATACTTAGTGAATTTGAGTGCTGAGAAATCTGGAAGTCCGCCTATATGATGAATAAATCTCTGGATATAAAGCTTCATCTCTAACGCACTGTGCCAGTTCTCAAATGCAAACATTGTTCTCCAGTAGAGCCAGAAATCCGAGTCAAACACTTCTTCATCAAAGAAATCCTCAATCTTCTTGTCATACAAATCTTCATCTTTAGTGAAGAACAATTTCATTATCTCCATACAGCCCTTCTGGCTTAAATTGAATTTGCCATCTGTATGTGCATCTTCACCCTGATTAACTGTTGCCCTGCAAAGTGAATAGTTAGGGTCGTGCTTATTAAGCCAATAATACTCATCAAGCACTGATGCACCCGGCTTCTCTAATGATGGAATACTTCTGAACAAATCCCAAAGGCACTCAAAATGATTCTCCATCTCTCTACCGCCACGCATTACATACCCTCTTGTTGGATCATTAATGCCATCGCACGCACCACCAGCTATATCCATAGCTTCAAGAATGTGAATATGGCTTCCCTTCATCTGTCCATCTCTTACAAGGAAACAAGCTGCTGCAAGTGAGGCAAGTCCGCTACCTACAATATATGCTGACTTAGCATCAACGCCCTCTGGCTTTTCCGGTCTTGCAAATGCTTCATAATTACCATTTGAGTAATATATACCCTTGCTGTTCTTATCATATTTACCACGCTCAGTATTTCTGTACTGCTCGTATTCTTTCTTCTGTATTTCTTTTATCTCTTTCTTCTCTGTACCGTTCTTATTCTTTGCATTAATAGCCGCAACTCCTGCTCCTACTGCAAGGAGTGCTGCTCCCGCCTTTAATGTCCTGCTTCCGATTGACTTCTTACTCATAAGCTTCTCCTTTCACATATCTGCTGACCTGCAATCAACAATGTCCATAATTCTCATAGCTACTCTTCTTTACAGGAGTTTCACTCCATATCTTATCAGCATATGGCTTCCACGCATTGGCATATGGAACACATTTGCTGCAAAGATGCTCTGCTGTCTCTGGCGACTGTAAATCTGTTGATTTAGCACCTGTTTCCTTGACCATTTTCTGTAAAATCTCAGGATTTTCAAGCATAGGACAAGGTCTTAAATGGTTCTTATTAAATGGCTGGTTCTTTCTATATGCCATAAATAATGGCTGGTTAAGTATCTCAAGTAATGTATTAGTTCTTATATTCGCACCTGAATAATGAATAAATACACAAGGCTCTGCATCACCATTTGCATTAATGTGGAAATAGTTTCTTCCGCCTGCTATACAGCCACCAACGAACTCACCATCATTCTGGAAATCAAATGTAAATAAGCCCTGTCCTGTTGTAAGACTTCTTATCTGTCTTATGCGGTCTTTCATATATATTCTCTGCTCTGGTGTTGGAAGCAATTCAACTGAAGCATCATTTCCAACTGGCATATAATGGAAATACATTGCATAACGGCAGCCCTTATCTACCATAAGCTGTATGAATTCATCACTTGTTACTGTTTCTGTATTCTTAGATGTGTAGCATATTGAAGTACCGAATACAAGACCATTTTTCTTTAAAAGATCCATTGCATTCATAACCTTGCCATATACGCCATCGCCACGTCTTAAGTCATTGACTGCTTCAAATCCCTCAAGACTTATTGCAAGATAAAGATTGCCTACTCTTTTCATCTCCTGACAAAATGCTTCATCAACAAGTGTTCCATTAGTAAATGAAAGAAATGCACAATCATTATGCTTCTCACATAACTTTATTATGTCGCTCTTTCTTACAAGTGGTTCACCGCCTGTAAACATATAAAGATATATTCCTAACTCCTTGCCCTGTGTTACAACACTGTCCATTTCGTCAAATGTAAGATTAAGCCTGTTGCCATATTCTGCCGCCCAGCAGCCTGTACAATGAAGGTTGCAGGCACTTGTCGGATCCATAAGAATGAGCCAAGGAACATTACAGTTATACTTTTCTCTCATCTTTCTTATTGTCTTAGTTCCATTTAAGAATGCCTCAAATCCAAGATTAAGCACCATAGTCTTTAATACATTAGGGTCTATCTCATCTAATGCCTTATTAATATACTTATTAAGTGCACTGTCCTTATCTTTGATTTTCTTTCTCACGCTATCAAAATCAACATCAAGCTTCTCACCATCCATATATTTTTCCATAAAATCGACAAGCTTTAATATCTCTTTTTCTCTATCTTTATCAAGATTTTTAATAACAACATCTGCTGCTTTTCCTACGGCTACTCTTCCTGCTTTATGTGTAATCTGTCTCTTATACACATCTGACGCTGCCGACGATCTACTCTGTGTAGAT
>ERZ1026856.1121-NODE-1121-length-14127-cov-5.229889_pt1 | contig 14127 bp, 10 predicted proteins | sample MGYA00380158_ERZ1026856 | MGnify/ENA primary metagenome ERZ1026856 (study PRJEB33269, sample SAMEA4719794) | human gut metagenome | biome: human-associated habitat; feature: organic feature; material: feces | place: Cameroon | collected 2013-10 ...
CTCCTATTTGTGGAAATAAGAAAAATATAGGAGATTATATTCAAAGCGTTGCTCAAGAGCAATATTGGAATAATATAGACTGTTATGTAGAGCGTGAAAAAATAGCATCGTTTCATTCTAAGGAAAAGACGAATTTGATAATGAACGGGTGGTTTATGTGGAATGCCGAACAATTTCCGCCATCAGAAAGTATCAACCCCTTTTTTATCTCATTTCATCTTTCCCCATCTGTTTCTTCAAGACTATTAACGCCAGCTTCCATAGCATATTTCAAGAAATACGAACCAATTGGATGTAGAGATATTGGCACGCAAAAGATATTAGAACGTAATGGTATAAAATGCTATTTCTCTGGCTGCTTGACATTAACTCTGAATTTGAAATACGGTAATAATTTACCATCTGATAAAATTATAATAGCAGATCCTTATTTTGAAGTAGGTGGTTCTAAGAATTTTAGCCAAACTAAAAGATTGGGTATTTTACTGAAGGAAAGTTTGCTTTATCCAAGGATTATATCTAAAATTAAAGTTTTGTATTGTAAAAATAGAGAGTATGTGCAAGGGGTTAGAGGCTTTATAAGGAAATGGATTGAAGCAGCTTCGATACATTACACTTATTCATCATTTTTAGCGGACGATGTGCTTCTTAATGCAACTTATGTTAGTCATATTGTTGATCAAACTGGAATGGGTGAAGAAGACAAAATGGAACTTGCTAAGCATTATATTAAAATGTATGGCTCTGCAAAAATGGTCATAACAAGTCGTATCCATGCAGCTCTTCCTTGTCTATCATTAAATACTCCTGTGATTTTCTGCACAGCAGAAAATTTGGCAAACAAGGGCTTGGAAGGTAGTGCTGGCGGACGTTTTGCAGGCTTAATTGATTTAATGAATAGTATTTCAATGGATGGTAGAGACATAACTTGTTCTGACTCATTAAAGTGTATATTACAAAAAGGGAAAATCACCATTTCAACAAAATTCTTGAACCCCAACAACCACCATGATATGGCTAAGAAATTAGCAGAAAAAACATTTGCATTTGTACACAAATGTGAAATGGGGGGGTAAAACCGAATAGTTCGTTTACAGCTTGTAGCATAGCTGCTTAAAAGAAAGGAGTAGTCATGTTTACAAGCAAAATCACGAGACTTTTATCATATAATGTTCTGAAAACACTTTATGTAAATTTTAGAATTTTTCCTTTAAAGGTTGCTGTCAAATTGCCATTGCAAATAGGTTGGAGAGTTGAGTTTCAACATCTGTATAAAGGCTGTGTCAAGTTGGATGACAATGTACGGCTAAACCGTTATATGGTCAAGATAGGAATAACGTCATTCCCTATGATTTCCACCAAAAGCAATTATACACTCATTCGTTTCGCTAAAAATGGAACAATGTCATTTGGTAACGATGTGTTGATTCATAATGGTGTCAGTTTGATAACTTCAGAAGGTGGAAACATTAGAATTGGTTCAGATTGTGTAATCAATCAGCGCACCAAGATCTATTCTCAAAAGACCGTGACGATAGGAAACCATTGCCGTTTAGGATGGGAGTGCCAAGTCATGGACTCAGACTGCCATTTGGTGTATAATGATAATAAGAAGACAATAGGAAACCCCATAGGCGAAGTTTATATTGGCGATAATGTTTGGTTGGCATCACGAGTTTCGGTAATGAAGGGTGTTACGATTCCATCGTTTTCAATTGTATCTGGAAATTCTGTTGTACTAAAGTCTTTCGCAGATATAACGACTAAGGGAAACTTCTTTGTTGGAAGTCCTGCAGTTTTGAAAGCAACAGGTGTGTACCGTTTGCTGAACAATGCTTTTGAGATGCAGATGAAAAATCATTTTGCGGCATCTGGAGTACGGTATGTAAAAGTCTCTGAATTAAATGATTTTAATTATTTAGATTATCTCGTAAAAGAATAAATGACAGAAGATATAAAAAAAGACACGTTAAAAGGGGTAAAATGGACAGCTATTGAAAAGATTGCATTGCAAGGCATCCAATTTGTGATAGGCTTGATACTTGCCAGATTGCTATCTCCGTCAGATTTTGGTTTGGTGGGAATGTTGGCAATCTTTATTTCTATTTCACAGACATTCATAGATGGAGGATTCAGCAATGCACTTATCAGAAAGATTGATCGAACTGAAACAGATTGTTCTACGGCTTTCTATTTCAATATAGTGGTGGGAATTGTCTGCTATGGCATATTATTTCTGATTTCGCCATTGGTTGCCGATTTTTTCAATACGCCCATACTGAGTGACTTGCTTAAAATCATAGGTCTCTCTATATTTGTCAATTCATTGGAAATAGTACAAGTCGCCAAGTTGACTGTTGACATTAACTTCAAGGCACAAGCACGAGCCACAGTTTTCTCAGTCACATTGTCTGGCTGCATTGGCATCGCTATGGCTTATCATGGATATGGTGTTTGGGCGTTGGCATGGCAAACTGTGTTTGGAGCAATATTCAGATGTGTGATATTGTGGTATCAGACCAAGTGGAAGCCAATGCTTGTATTTTCCAAGGCATCTTTCACCGACTTGTTTTCATACGGAAGCAAATTGCTTGCTTCCAATCTGTTAGGTACCATTTATGCTAATATGACAACCTTGGCAATCGGCAAATTCTACACGCCAAAAGATTTGGGATACTATTCTCGTGGTCAGCAGTTTGCTCATTTGCCAAGCACGGCAATCATAGACACCATAGGTAGAGTCACGTTTCCAATATTGGCGAAGATACAAAATGATGATGAACGATTAGTATCGGTATATAGAAAGTATATCCGTGTTACATCTATACCTATTATCTTCTTCTTGATGTTATTGGCAGCAGTTGCCAAACCTTTGATTTTGGTTCTTCTTACAGAGAAATGGCTTGATGCGACATTATTCTTGCAGATATTTTGTTTCGCCTTTATGACAGAACATATTTCAAAACTCAACTTGAACCTATTGCAAGTTAAAGGTCGCTCAGACTTATATCTTAGGTTGGAAATTATCAAGAAGGTGATAGCATTCCTAATATTGATGTGCTCCATTCCATTTGGGGTAGTCATTATCTGTGTTAGTAAGGTACTGAATGGACAAGTTACCCTTTTCATTAATACCTATTATACAGGCAAGCTTTTCGGCTTGGGGTATCTTAAACAATTCTCAGATTTCATCAAGTATCTGACAGTGTCGCTGTTGGCATGTTTGCCTGCTTACGTACTGACATTCACGACGATAGCACCAATATTGCAATTGGCAATAGGTTGCGTTACGGCTTGTATTTTATATTATGTAATGCTGAGAAAAGATAATATAATGATAGAAATAAGAAGTACTATTATCAATAAAATCAAAAAATAAATATGTTACCGATAACATTATATGGAGCATTCGCAAGACTGCTGAACGCATTCATTCCAATAAAGAAAAAAACATGGGTGTTTGGAGCCGATTATGGTAAAAGCTATAGAGAAGGCTCAAAATATCTATTGGAATATATGCTGAAGAATCATCCTGATTACAACTGTTGTTTTCTTACTTGGTCATCGCAGGTGTATGATGATTTGCGAGCTAAAGGTATTCCTGTAGAGATGAACTATTCTCTAAAAGGAATATTTAAAGCTGTAAAAGCAGAATGTGTATTTACGACACAGACTACAGCAGATATACATTTCGCATACAAGAAAACAGGACGTAGATACTTTTATTTGGTACATGGACAACCTCTGAAGATAGCTCAGAGTGCTTTGAAGAGTACTGAATATTGGAAGAAGTATCATCAGAAAGAAAACTTAGCAACACGCTTGAAATATCAAATTACGCACTATTTCAATGATGGATATGGAATGGATGACGTAGAATTTGTAGCAGCTACTTCTGACTTCTTAAAACCTTTCATGGAAAAGGACTTTGGTAGTAAACCTCCTGTTAAGGTTATGGGTATGCCAAGAAATGATGCTTTGTTCCAGCCAGAACGTATGGAAAAAGAAAAATGGTTGGATGGCATCGAAGGAAAATTTGTCATTACTTACATGCCAACTCATCGTGCTTATGGCAAGGGTCAGGCTTCCCCTACACCATTCAAGGATAGACCTGATATTCAGCAATGGCTCAGAGAAAACAAAGTGGTTCTTTTGGTTAAGAATCATCCAAATATGATTAAGCAGTGTAAGAGTTTTTATAGCTCAGATTGTATCATAGACATAACAACCAAGGGTATTGACCCCCAAGTTGCTATATATCATTCTGATGTGTTGGTAACAGATTTTTCAAGTGTATGGATGGATTATCTTCTCTTGCGTCGTCCGATTTTATTCTATATCTATGATGACTTTGAGCATAATGACGTAGGTTGTCATTATAATATACGTAAGAATCCTCCAGGTCATTTCTGCTATTCAGAGGATGAATTCTTTAAGTTAATAAAAAAGACAAAGTATGATTATGACGCGATGAAACCATCTGATGAAATTGTAGGAATGTACCATAAGTATGTGGATGGTAACGCATGTGAAAGATATTTTAATGTGATTCTGAATGGAAAATAAATTAACACAATTAGCTTTTTATGTACTATCTTCTTTTTTTCTTCTCACTTTAATTCTCAGACTTTTTAATCTGATAAATATTGACTTACATATTTTACAGATTATGTCTGTTGTATTTTTATTGAGTGGAATCTGTTGTGCTGGAAGAATAAAAACAAATGGGTTCGATATCCTTGTATTTGTTTATTTGGCCTATATGCTTTTAAATGGTCTTTTAATTGATTATAATTATCATGGTGAATTCTTATACAGAGCTCTTTTGTCGCATGTATTTCCTGTTATGTGCTATTTTATAGGTAGATATATAAATATAGATATAAGTATCTATTTAGATAAAATGAAATGGCCATTACTATTTGCTATGATTTGTGGTATTGTATTCTATTATCTTCATCCTTCTTGGTATGTTGTGATGAAAGAATCACAAATCGGTGAATATGCTAATGAAATGAGTATATCTGGCGTTTATCGACTCTCTTCGTTTTGGGAGCATCCTTATAATTTGGGTTATGCAACATTACTTTACTCTTTATGGTTAACATATAGAGTAATTCTTGGCTTTGATAAAACTAAAGATCTATTTTTTAGTATTGTAACTCTTTTTATATGTATAGTTGTGCTGATGTTAGCCCAATTGCGAGTGACCATTGTTGTATATGTACTTTGTTTGATATATATGCTCATTTTTGCCCGAAAAGAGTTCATATCGCAGAAAATAAAGAAGATTTTGTTAGTTTTCTTCGTCTTTTTTGTTTTTGCTTTTCTGTTTGTTCAATTTGCATCGGATAGTTTAGGATATATTAATGATCATATGTTAAATCTGACAGAAGAAAATTCCATGTCTGATAGATTTGAGCACACTGCAGGTGGTGTAAGGTTGTACACTTTTTGGGGAGATGGATTGGGCAGATATGGCTATCCTGCTAGAGAACATGGAATGTGGGCTATTGTAGATCATGAATTTCAATGTCATGTCGCAGAGCTCGGGTATTTAGGTGTTTTTGTATTGTGTTGTGTGATTTCTCTTACAATTGTGAGGTGTATTAAAAGGCGATATCTTGTTGTTGAAAACTCAATTCTTTTATTCTTTTTTATAGCAATGCTTGGAGCTAGTGTTTTAAGTAATGCTCATCAATATAATTATATTTTTTGGTATACTTTAGGAATAGTATGGTCCAATAATTATAAAAAAATAGATAATGAATATAACTATGAAAATAGTACATGTTGAATCTGGTCTTGGCAACCAAATGCTTTCGTATTGTGAATACCTGGCATTGAAGAGCCTTCATCCTGAAGAGGATATATATATAGAAACTATTGTATATGACATTCCTGAGTGTAACGAAGTTATCAAGCAATGGAATGGATATGAATTGCAGCGCATATTTGGTATTAATGCTCCAAACATTAAGGACCTTTTTACACAGGATCAATGGCAGCAAATAATGAGCGATGTGCATGTTTCTAAGTTTTGGGAAAAGAATTGGAATTATCCTGTGTATATAACTCAAGCTTTGCGTGTTGCGGGACTTGATATACGAAACATACGTGGTGATTTCGAGTCTAAGTTTGCCACTCGTAATTTCAGTATGATGGTTGAATATAAACCCACAGTGAAGGAAAGACTGATTGATTCTCCCTTGGGTGATTGGTTTAAGCGAAATTATCGTTCTATCCGAAAACAACATTTTGTAGCTCGTGATAGCCAATACCATGAAGTTTTTTATAAAGGAAGCGACAATGTGTATACTGGCCAACGTCTTTCATTAAAGAGAATAGGAAGTGGAATGGAACTTATAGAAAATCAAGTAAGAGATGCTTTTAGTTTTCCTAAGTTCAAAGATGCTAAAAACAAAGAAATGGCACTATTCTTAGATAGTTGTAATGCTGTTGCTATTCATGCTCGACGTGGTGATATGCTTGGTTGTAATGGTTATTGCTACAAGTATGGTTATTTCAAACGTGCCATTAAGTATATTAAGAAGCATGTGGAAAAGCCAGTATTTGTATTCTTCTGTGATCCTGGTAGTGTGGAATGGTGTAAGCAAAATTGCGACATTTTTAATCTTGATTTCGGTAAAGATAAGGTATATTTTGTAGATTGGAATAAAGGTTGTGAAAGTTTTCGAGATATGCAGTTAATGGCGCATTGTAAGCATGCCGTTATTACCAACAGTTCTTTTGGTTGGTGGGGTGCGTTCTTTATTCAGAATCCTAATAAAATAACGATTTCTCCAAAGCATGAAATTTCCACAAATACTACTTGTCATTGTTGATGATATGAAAATGGAAAGTAAGAACTGTAAAAAATAGTGTTGCCCCCCCAAAAAATGGGGTACATAATTTAAATAAAAGAATTGAATTATAAGTATTCGTAAAAGAATAATGTTTTGCTTTTTATTTACTTTTTTATTTGAAGTATTAAAGGCGCTTTCATAGCTGTATTAGCTACTTTTTTAGTACGAATATTTTGTATAAAACTAAAAATGCAGAGGTATGAAAATGTTAAATATTTATTGGACGTTAGCCAATGGCGGTATTGAGAATATGCTTGTTGGTATTATTGACTATCAAGTGAAGTTTGAAGACGTGTCACTATTGATTATTAACGACAGAATAGACTATTGTATATTCAACCGTATGGATAAACGATGCCATGTTAAGTTGTTGGGCAGAAAAGAGGGTTCCAAGAATCCGTTGGCATTGTTAAAGATTAATGGATTCTTATTGACTCATCATTTTGACATTATCCATCTCCATAATGCAGATATGATAAAGTGGTTATGGCTGAAGCGTAATTATGTAAGAACTGTACACAACAAAAACTTAACTATTCAGAATAACAGATGGGGAAAAGGTATCATTGCTATTTCTGGGTCAGTGAAGGAGGATTTGGTGAAGCGTGGAATGAATGGGGAAAAGGCAATTATATGGAACCAGAATTGTGATTTGGTTGAGGCTATATAGAAGCATTGAAAGAAGTTCTAAAAGAAAATAAATAATGGAAAAATATGATTATCTAATAGTTGGCTCTGGGCTTTATGGAGCCACATTTGCTTATTGTGCAAGACAATCCGGAAAAAAATGTTTGGTAATAGATAAACGCTCGCATTTAGGTGGCAATATCTATTGTGAAAATATCGAGGGTATCAATGTTCATAAGTATGGAGCACATATATTCCATACCTCCAACAAAAAGGTCTGGGATTTTGTCAACTCTATAGTGGAATTCAATCGCTATACCAATTCCCCCGTTGCCAATTATAAAGGAAAGTTGTTCAACTTGCCTTTTAATATGAACACTTTTTACCAAATGTGGGGAGTTGCGACCCCAGAAGAAGCACTGAAAAAAATCGAAGAACAAAAGGCTGAAGCCATAAAGAATTTGGGGGGCAAACTTCCCCAAAACCTGGAAGAACAGGCGCTGTTACTTGTTGGTAAAGATATCTTTGAGAAACTTATCAAGGAATATACAGAAAAGCAATGGGGAAGAAAATGTACAGAACTTCCTGCTTTCATTATCAAGCGTTTGCCTATGAGATTGGTTTTTGATAATAATTATTTCAATGATAAATACCAAGGTATTCCTATAGGTGGCTACAATAAACTGATTAAAGGATTATTGGATGGTGTAGAGTGTAAGACCTGCATCGACTTCTTTAAATCTGAGTATAAGGATGCGTGGAGATCCATTGCAGACAAGTTAGTATATACAGGTGCGTTGGATGAGTATTTTGATTACAAATTAGGCAAACTTGATTGGCGTACAGTATCTTTCAATACCAAAGTCATAGATACACCTAATTTCCAAGGAAATGCTGTGGTTAACTATACTTCCCATGACCATCCATATACTCGTATCATAGAGCATAAACATTTTGAAATGTTTGGTCAAGAAGTATATGATTGCACTAAAACGGTTATAAGCGAAGAGTATTCCACAGAATATAAAGATGGTATGGAACCTTATTACCCTGTTAATGATGAATGCAATAATGCATTGGCAGAAAAGTATCATAAATTGGCAGAGCAAGAACTTGATGTTACTTTTGGCGGTCGATTAGGCCAATATAAGTATTTTGATATGGCACCAGTTATTGAGCAGGTACTTAAACTAAAATTTTAAACAATGAAGCAAATACTAATATATTTAAAGGATGGATTATTATCCCCCAAAGGTGGACCTCTAGGATATAATTTCTATCTCAAGCAACAATTGGATAAAATGGGAGTGAAAAATATCCATTATATCCATAGTAATGCTGCCTTAACTCAAGGTATTAATAAAAAAATTCGTTCATTAGAGTCTGGATTGCTAAAAAACTTTCTGTTGATTTTTAAAAGTGTATGCAGAAAGTTCTTGACACTATATGGCTTTTCACATAAGGCGGAAGTTAATCTTGATGACTATGATATAGTTCATTTTCATTCAACTGTGGATATGTATAACGTCAAAGACAGCTTGAGTAAATATAAAGGAAAAGTTATACTTACTTCTCACACACCGACAATACACTCTAAAGAGATGTATGATCTATTGACTCCTTGGGAAAAGAAGCATATGAATTGGTTTTATAAAAGACTCATCCGCATTGACCGTTATGCCTTTAACCGTGCGGACTATATTTTATTTCCTTGTCCAGAAGCAGAAGAACCATACTACAATAATTGGCAGGAGTATTCAGCTATAAAAGAAAATAAAAAAGCCAACTATCGCTATTTATTGACTGGCACAGCTGAACGAAAAGCAAAAAAGTCTCGCGAAGAAATCTGTAATGAATTCAATATTCCATCTGATGCTTTTATTATAAGTTATGCAGGACGACACAATGAGATAAAAGGGTATGATAATCTTAAAAAAATTGGGAAAAGGATACTTGACAAGTATCCGAATGCATATTTTCTGATAGCTGGTCGAGAAGAGCCTTTGCAAGGACTACCTGATGAAAGATGGATAGAGGTTGGTTGGACAAACGACCCACATTCTCTGATAGCGGCATCGGATGTTTTTGTTTTACCAAATAAAGAAACATACTTTGACTTGATTATGTTGGAAGTTTTATCTTTAGGTACGACCATTATTGCAAGTAATGTTGGGGGAAATCGCCATTTTGCCAAATATAAGGATATTGGCGTTTTTCTATACAATTCTCTTGATGAAGCAACGATATTAATAGATAAAATACAGAACTTTACAGCATCGGAAAAGAAAACATATATAGCTCGAAACAAGAAACTTTTTGAAGATAATTTTTCATTGAGTGTTTTTGCAAATAACTATATACGATTGCTTGATTCTATATAGGATAAATATAGAAATTTCCAATAACGCTGTTACTGTGTACTGAATTTAAAGGAAAATCCCAATCCATAAGTCTACAAATTCACTTACGGATTGGGATAAAAAACATTAGTTGAAATCTTATAGTTTTGCTTCATACTCATTTCTGTTGTGATATTCAAAAAAGTCTAATGCGGACAAAATCTCTGTGTATGCCAGTTCTATACGCTATAGAGCTATTTGCTTAGCCACAAGATTCCCCTATGAGAGAAGCAGCTTTCGGAAACACAGTTCTTTGACAATTTGGAAGATGACTAAAAGGAGGTCTATCTTGGTGTGAATTCGCCAACACCAAATAGATATGAGGCAACTCTGAGAGATATGTTTATATAATAGATTTTAATGAAAATAAAATGTTAAATGCAAAAAATGTGTTATCGATAGGTATAGACTATCATATAGTACATGGAGGTGTGGCTGCCGTAGAAAGTGTGTATAGTACTTTTTACAAGCCATTCAACCATGTAGCTACAGTAGTAGATTATGGAGCGGTGCAAAAATTGATGACCTTTTTCAAAGCTTATGCTCTGTTTTGGAAGTGGATGCTTTTCCATAAAGAAATAAAAATAGTGCATGTGCATGGAGCAAGTGATGCTAGTTTTTGGAGAAAGCGGATTTTTATTAATATTGCCAAAATGTTTGGAAAAAAAGTTGTTTTCCATTGTCATGGAGCAGAATTTCAAAGATTTGCAACACGACACAAAAAAGCTGTTCAGAAAACTATTACTAAATGCGATTGCATTATTGCACTTAGTAATAGTTGGAAGGAATGGTTTGAAAAGACAACTCATCATAAGAATGTTATCGTTGTCAAAAATGTAATATCTCCCCCACGAGTTAAGAAAGTTAAGCATGATGTTTTCGTATTGCTATTCTTGGGGCGTTTAGGTGAACGAAAGGGTATTTACGACTTATTGGATGTTTTGATAAAGCATAGATCTGAATTTGAAGGAAAAATTAGGTTTGTGTTTGGTGGTGATGGTGATGTGGTGCAAGTTAATGAGATTATTAAGCAGAATGATTTAGAGAATATTGCCGTGTTCCAAGGATGGGTGAATGGAGAGAAAAAAGAGCGTTTGCTAAACATGGCTGATGCTTATATCTTGCCGTCTTATAATGAAGGGCTACCAATTTCTATCCTTGAAGCTATGAGCTACTCGTTGCCTATTATTTCAACAAATGTCGGTGGAATACCAGAAATTTTAAAAAATGGAGAGAATGGATTTATAATGTCCCCTGGGGATAAAGACGCTATGTACCGAGCTATTCTTGAATTGATGAATAATGAGAAACTCAGATTGGATATGGGAAAGGCATCTTATTCTAAGGTTCAAGAGCATATGCCTGGTTTTGTAGAACGTCAGTTGAATGATTTATATAGATCTTTATTAAATGAATAAGATATGCTGATATTTAATAAAAAATACATCAAGGAATCTTTAAAGTATTTGCTTCGTTCTTCTATCTTCATAAATAAATATGTAAAGGGGATTGATGCTTTATATGAGATGACTCCTATGGAGTTAAATAAGCGAAATGAGAAGCGCTTCTTGGAGATTTTTAGAAAGGCTTTTACTTGTTCTGCATATTATCGGAATTTATGTAAAAGTGTGGGAGTGACTTCTATCGATGATATTAAACATATAGAGGATATTGTGAAACTTCCAATCCTTACAAAAGATATGCTCAAAAAACATGGTAAGGAATTGTTGACATGTAAAGAAAAGGGGCTTATCAAAAATCACACCAGCGGAACAACAGGTACTCCTTTAACAGTTTATCAAGATTGGAAATCCGTTTGGAAGGAGCAAGCTTATTTTGTATGTTATCGCAAGCGATGTGGATATAATTATGGTGAACCGATGGTGTCGCTACGTGGAAATTTAACACGAGATGAAATTTATTTGAAAATTCATGTTAGCAATACTCTTTTTCTTTCAAGTTACAATATTAATTCTAAGACTGCAGAAACATATCATCGTCTTATAGAAAAGCATCATCCTAAAGCTATTGAAGGTTATCCAAGTTCGCTCTACAGTTTGGCGCTTGTATTGAAAGATAAAGGGTTGGAATGTCATATTCCGGTAGCGTTTACTTCATCCGAAACTTTGTTTGATTATCAACGAAAATTGATAGAAAAGATATTTCATACACAAGTATATGACCATTATGGTACTACTGAGCGAACTATACGATTGGAAGAGTCGTTTGATCATAATGGTTATTTTGAAGATCCTGGATATGGAATAGAAGAGTATTATGATGACCATATTATTTCCACATCTCTTATCAACGATGTATTCCCTTTAATTAGATATAAAACTGATGATAGAATTGTCTTGAAAGAAGGAGTAAAGAAAACCCCTGAAGGCTTTATTGATTATTCCCGTGGTATTGAAAGAGTGGATGGTAGAGCAATGACTTTTATCATCGGAAGAGATGGTACAAAGTATAGTAATGCAGCATTAACCTTTATCTTTAAGGAAGCAAATGGCGTGAGATATTCGCAGTTTGTGCAAAAAGTACCTGGTAAAGTGGAGCTGAATATCGTTTCAGATGATTCGTATACCGATGATGTGGAAAAGCAGATATTGCACAATATCAATGAAAAGATTGGTATTGATAATATAAATGTAACGATTCATTATGTTAAAGAGGAAGATTTGGTATATACCAAGAGAAACAAATTAATGCTTGTCATCAATGAAATGTCAAATGCAAATGGCATTATGGGGGGGGGTAATTCAAAGAATTGTTGGTAGAACAGATGATATCCTATTTTGCAAGGATGGTTCTATGGTTACACGAGTTGATTTCATAGAAGAAGGTGAACATATTAAGGCTTGCCAATGGATTCAAAATGAGAAAGGTAAGCTAGAAATAAGAATCGCTCCAGATGAGAATTTTACAAATAAAGATGTAGAATTTGTAGTAGAGGAAACTTTAAAGCGATGTGGACATGGAAACATGGACATAACAACAAAGGTTTGCTCTATGGATGAAATGATTTTTAGTAAAAGAGGAAAATTTAAACTCATAGTAAATAATTTACAACAGAAGTAATATTATGAACATTAGTATTTTTGGCCTCGGCTACGTAGGTTGCGTAGGTGCGGCATGTTTGGCAAAGTTGGGTCACAAAGTGATTGGTGTTGATGTAAATGAAAATAAGGTGCGCCTGATGAATGAGGGCAAGCCTACTATCATTGAGGAAGGCATCGCTGAACTTTGTGAGGAAGCTCACAAAAAGGGGCTGATGTCTGCAACTACAGTTGCTGCAGAGGCAATTATGGAAACCGAAGTGTCTTTCATCGTTGTAGGTACTCCTTCCAGTCCTGAAGGTCATTTGAACCTTAATTATATCTACACTGTGGCAGGACGTATCGGTCGTGCATTGAAAGAGAAATTTGCTGGTGATAAGAAGCCTGCAAACATGCATCTCGTTGCAATCCGTTCAACTGTTCTTCCAGGTACCAACAAGAAGGTAGGTGAGATTATTGAGCAGGAAAGTGGCTTGAAGCGTGGCGTAGATTTCAATGTTGTCAGCAACCCGGAGTTCCTTCGTGAAGGTACATCTGTTGAGGATTACTTCAATCCACCATTGACATTGATTGGTACTGATTCTGAGTATGCAGAAAAGGTATTCCGTGAGATGTATGAGCATATCAATGCAGAGTTTATTTGCACAGATATCAAGGTGGCTGAAATGATGAAGTATGTAAATAATACCTATCATGCATTGAAGATTGTCTTTGGTAATGAGGTTGGTAATATCTGCAAGTCTGTAGGTGTTGATTCTCATAAAGTTATGGAAATCTTCTGCAAGGATAAGCAGTTGAATATTTCTCCTTACTATTTCAAGCCAGGTTTCGCTTATGGTGGCTCTTGCCTGCCAAAGGATATGAAGGCTTTGAAGACCTTGGCACATGACAACTATGTGGATGTTCCGGTTATTGAGAGTATCTTCCAAAGTAATGAAAATCAGAAGAAACGTGCAGTTCAACTTATCATGAATCAAGGTCAGCGTAAGGTTGGTATCTTGGGCTTGAGTTTCAAGGCTGGTACCGATGACTTGCGTTGTTCTCCTATCGTTGATGTTGTTGAAAGTTTGTTGGGTAAGGGCTTTGCAATCAAAATTTACGACCGTAACGTGAAGATTTCTGAGTTGACGGGTACCAACAAGGACTTTATCATGGCTAAGATTCCACACTTGCAGC
>ERZ1026856.1122-NODE-1122-length-14125-cov-4.325871_pt1 | contig 14125 bp, 14 predicted proteins | sample MGYA00380158_ERZ1026856 | MGnify/ENA primary metagenome ERZ1026856 (study PRJEB33269, sample SAMEA4719794) | human gut metagenome | biome: human-associated habitat; feature: organic feature; material: feces | place: Cameroon | collected 2013-10 ...
TTGATAAAAACAAGAAATCCGAACCCCTGACCGATCGGTCTAAGGTTCGGATTATATTGCTTTTGGTGGAGATAAGCGGGATCGAACCGCTGACCTCTTGAATGCCATTCAAGCGCTCTCCCAGCTGAGCTATACCCCCGTGAGCAAAAGTATAGTACCAGACTTGCGCCGTAATGTCAAGAGATAATTTCCTTTTCGGGAGGATTTTTTCAAACCGGACGGGAACGGGCGGCATGAACGGTCAGAACGGCCATGTGGGGAACCACCCCAAGAGCTTCTCAACGACCAGACCGTACACGGGCGCGCCGCTGAGTACCGGATAAAAGAGCGCGAACAGCGCAGCACACACGGCGGTATAGCCGTAAACCGGCAGACGCCAGCGGCGCTCGCTCCGGGCGATAAGCTCGAAAATATAGCCCAGCGCCAGCACAAGAAAAACCGTGCAGGGAAAGTAGTGGTACTCAAAGGTGAGCCGGTCGATGAACATCCACGGCACGAGCTGCGCAAAATAGCCCGCGCAGATGAACGCGGCGGTCCTGTCGCGGCGGACGATGGCGGCGGCACAGAGTATCACCACGGAAATAATGCCGCCCCAGCACAGAGCGGGGTTGACGAATGCGCCGAAGCTCTGCTGTATGCCGTCCTTGCCGTAGTGCAGAAAATATAGTATGGGCTTTATGTCGAACACCCACTGATACCAGCGCGACGCGTAGGGGTGCGTGGCCTTTATGCCCACATGATAGGTGAACATGAACCGCTGGTTGTCGAGGACGATATCAAGATACTCCTTTGTAAAGAACATCCCCGGACCGCGGAGACCGGCCGAGGTACCGTAGCGGAAGTAGGAGAGATAATATATGAGCGCCGGAATGACGACGAAAAAGAGCGTGCAGAAGCCGCAGTTCCTGAAAAAGCCGTTTCTGACACGCCGCCGGGCGTCGGCACTTTCCTTGGAACCTGCGAGCTTTATTATCCAATGTGCGAGCCAGATGACCGCAAGCCCCGCCCCGGCGTACAGCGCGGTCCACTTGCTCGCCGCGCCCAGGCCGAAGAACACCCCGGAGAGCGCAAGGTACGTCCGCGCGCGCTTTTCCCCGCCGTCCTTATCCTGCGTGACGTAGAGATACATGAACCAGTACATGAGGATGATGAAGAACACCGCGTAGGTGTCGATGGTGGCGAGACGGGTCTGGACAAAATGCATGAAGTCAAAGGCGAAAATGACGGTGCAGCAGGCGGCCACGCGCTTTTCAAACATGCTCCGGCAGAAGAAGTACAGCGCGGGCAGCATGAGGACGCCGAACAGCGTCCCGGAGAAGCGCCAGCCGAAGGGCGTCAGCCCGAAGAGCCGTATGCCCAGCGCGATGATGAGCTTTCCGAGAGGGGGGTGGGATATCTCATAGGGCTTTATGTTGGCGATATGCTCCGCGGCGGTGCGCGCGTGATAGATCTCGTCGAAATAGCTGCTGTCCATGAACGTGGACTCGACGGGGGCGGTACTCTGCTCGTCGGTGAGCGCGCCGCCGCCCACGGGCGTGATGAGCCTGCGGCCCTCCGCGAAGAACGCGACCTCGCCGAGATACGGCTCACCGCCGGTGCAGCTTATGCGGACATAGCGCGCCGGCGCGGAAAGCGAGGAGGAGTCTGGAGAGATGCTGTTCCATTTGAAGATGGAGACATAGTTCTGATCAAAGTCGGAGGCGTGGAAATACTTCTGGCCGTCCACGGAAAACTCGACGGAGAACTCGCCGACGTTAAGCCCCGAAAAGAGCGACATAGAGGCCACATGCTCCTCTCCCGGCAGCTCGATGGTCACGCTCTCGCCCTCTTTGAAGGAGGCAAAGCTCTCCGGCGAGACGGTGTTTCCAAGCCGGAAAAAGGCGACGGCGGCATATACGGCGCAGATGAGCGCGAGAACGCAGACCTCTCCCGCGGTGACGCGGCCGTTATCGCGTCGGCTGAGGTCACAGCGCCTGATATCGGGAAGAAGAGTGATGAGCGCGGCGATTATAAAGAATAATGAAAGTGGTAAAAGAAGGATAGTGTTCATTCAATAAATCTACTCTGTGTACCATCAGTTGACAAGGACACACACGGTTTTGACGGGCGGAAATGCGCCCAATCAGCTTCAAAGCCCTTGCCGAGACACAAAGTATCGGCTGCGTGCTTTTCATTGCCTGAACGTATTTCCGCTCCGGCAAAACTGCTTCGCACCTGACGGCTTTGGATTTCCGAGTGATTTTTGCTTTTTGAGCCGCAGATGTGTCGTAACCCATCAAGGCGAAAAGAACAAAAAGCGCCGGAAAGACTTGCCGTCAGGCGTGTATGCTCTTGTCAACTGATGGTAAAATAACTCTACAAAAATCCTCCCCCTTGCTCTTGCCGGGTGAAGGGGAGGAAGGTATTCGGTTTATTTCAGCAGCCCGTGCAGCTCGCGCACGGAGGGCAGCACATAGTCCGGCTTGCGCTCGGCCGCGTCCACCATGGCCTGATCGGTCTCGCCCGAGAGAACGAGGACGGAGACCGCTCCCGCGTTCTGCGCGACGGCGATATCGGTGTATAGCCTGTCGCCCACGCAGCAGATCCTTTCATTGGGTACGCCGGTCATGGCGGAGATGACGTCGACCATGTTGCGGTTGGGCTTGCCGATGTAGTTGGGCTTCACGCCGCTCGAGGCGGTGAGCAGGGCGCATATGCTGCCGCAGTCGGGCAGCACCTCGTCGTTCGGCATGGGGCAGACCCAGTCGGGGTTGGCCGCGATGAACACCGCGCCGCGGCGGAGGAAGTGGCAGGCCTTGTCGAGCTTTTCGTACACAAGCTCTGTGTCGAAGCCCTGCACCACCACGTCGACGGTGTCGGCGTCGGTGCGGCCGTATTCGTCGTTCACGAGGTCTATACCGTAGCTTTTGAGCTCACGGTGAAAGGCCTTCGTACCGGCGAGGTAGACCTTCGCGCCGGGGTGACGCTGGTTGAGGTACATGCCCGTCGCCATGCCGGAGGTAAAGACGTTCTCCCTCAGGCAGGGGAAGCCGAGACGGTTGAGGCGGGTGATGTAGTCCTCGCCCGCGCGTGAGGAATTGTTGGTGAGATAGATATATTTTTTCCCGAGTGCCGGCAGATCATTCATCAGGTCTATCGCGCCGGGGTACACATCGTCGCCGAGGTAGAGAGTGCCGTCCATGTCGAACAGGAACAGCTCGCAGTTTTTAAGCTTATCCATTGCTTGTCCCTTTTTTTATCTCAGTCCTCTGCCCACAGCAGAGCGCACTTCACTGCCTTGTGCCAGCCGTGGAGCTTTTCCTTTACCAGCACCTCAGGCATGCGGGGGTCAAAGCTGCGGTCGACCGCCCAGTTGGCGCGTATGTCGTCACGGCTCTGCCAGTATCCCACGGCAAGACCGGCGAGGTACGCCGCGCCGAGAGCCGTGGTCTCCACGCACTTGGGGCGGAACACGCGGCAGCGTGAGATGTCGCTCTGGAACTGGAGAAGGAAGTTGTTCGTTGACGCGCCGCCGTCGACCTTGAGGGAGGAGATGGGCTTGCCGAGGTCCTGCGCCATGGCCTCGCATATGTCGTTCGTCTGGTAGGCGAGGGACTCAACGGTCGCGCGGACGAGGTGCGCGCGGCTGAAGCCGCGGGTTATGCCGACTATCGCGCCCCTTGCGCGCTGGCTCCAGTACGGAGCGCCGAGTCCCGTGAAGGCGGGGACGACGTAGCCGCCCTCGGTATCGTCGACGGACTCGCAGTAGTGGGAGCTTTCCGGGGCGGAGGATATGACCTTCAGCTCGTCGCGGAGCCACTGCACGGCCGCGCCCGCGACGAAAACGCTGCCCTCGAGCGCGTACTCCACATGGTCCTCAAAGCCCACCGCGATGGTGGTCACAAGGCCGTGCTTGGATTCGACGATGGTCTCGCCGGTGTTTATCATAAGGAAGCAGCCCGTGCCGTAGGTGTTTTTCATTTCGCCGGATTCAAAGCAGCACTGGCCGAAGAGCGCGCACTGCTGGTCCCCGGCAGCTCCCGCAATGGCTATCGGGCCGCCGTAGATCGCGGGGGAGGTATAGCCGTATACGGCGCTGGAGGGGCGTATCTCCGGCAGGAGCCCTGCGGGTACGTCCAACAGCTCCAGCAGCTCATCGTCCCACTTGAGCGTGTGGATGTTGAAGAGCATGGTGCGGCTCGCGTTGGTGTAGTCGGTGACGTGGACCGCGCCGCCGGTCAGCTTCCAGATGAGCCATGTGTCGATGGTGCCGAAGAGGAGCTTGCCCTTTTCGGCGCGCTCGCGCGCACCGGGAGTGTTGTCAAGGAGCCATTTCACCTTTGAGCCGGAGAAGTACGCATCCGGCACAAGGCCGGTCTTTGAGCGGATTATCTCGGTCTTTCCGTCCGCGACGAGCGCGTCGATGATGTCAGAGGTGCGGCGGCACTGCCACACTATGGCGTTTGCGATGGGCTTTCCGGTGGCCTTGTCCCAGATGACGGTGGTCTCGCGCTGGTTGGTTATGCCTATGCCCGCAATGTCGGCGTAGGTGACGCCAAGCCTGTCCATAGCGGCGCGGGAGACCTCGAGCGTTGTCTCCCAGATCTCCTCCGCATCATGCTCGACCCAGCCGGGCTGGGGGAAGATCTGAGTAAATTCCTTCTGTACGCTTGCGCAGATATTGCCCGCGTGGTCAAAGAGAATGCAGCGTGTGCTTGTCGTTCCCTGATCGAGGGACATTATGTATTTCATATTTCCGGCTCCTTCTGTAGCGATGGGGGTGAGACATACGTCCAAATTTATTATACATGATAAAATTTATTTTACAACTTAAAAACTTGTTTTTTTCGCGCACAGGCGTTAAGATGGAAAAAAGGTCTTCGGAGGGGAAGAATATGAGCTTTTGCAAAAACTGCGGCGCGGAGCTGGACGCGAAATGGGCCTTCTGCCCCCTGTGCGGCGAGAAAAAAGCGCCGGATTTCTGTCCCGGCTGCGGCAGAAAGACGGAGGCGGACTGGACGTTCTGCCCCTTCTGCGGAGAGACGCTTGACGCCGGCGGCGAAAAGCAATGACTGCGTGGGGAGGGTATTACCATGGGCTACTGCGCTAACTGCGGCACACTTATTTCGGCGGGGTGGAAGTTCTGCCCCGCATGCGGCGCGGCCGGGCGGCCGGACGTCTGCCCCGACTGCGGAAGGATACTTAAGGACGAGTGGACGTTCTGCCCATCGTGCGGCGCACGCATAGAAGCGCCCGGCGAGGGACCGGCCGGGGACCCGCCGCAGACCGGGACGGAGACGGCGGACGAGGAGCCGGAGGCTCCGGCACCCGGGAGAGGGGCTGAGCCGGAAGCGGAGGACGGGGAGAACCCCGCACCGGGACCGGAGAGCGGAGAGAGGCTCGAAACGGAAGCTGATGGCGAGCCATCTCACGGGACCGAGGCGGAGGAGCAATGCCCCGCCGAGCCTCAGAGCGGACCGGAGCTTCGCCCCGAGGAGCAGGAGTACGCCGGACTTATCGAAAAGCGCGACTCCCTCCGCGAGGAGCTGAGGCAGCTCGACGCGCGCCTCACGGAGTTAAACGGCATGGACGGCGAGACCGTCAAGCTCTCGGGCGAGGACCGTGCAAGGATAAGCGAGGAGCGCCGTGAGATACGCACCGCGCAGGGACGCTGCCACTCACAGCTTTTGCAGATAGCGCGAACGCTCCGCTCCATCGCCGAGCAGGAGGCCAGCCGGGGACGCGCGATATTCAGCCGCGAACACCCCGAGGTCGACTGCCCAATGTGCGCGAATAAGCTCCGCCGGGGCGTGGACACATGGCCATACTGCCCTTACTGCGGCGAGAATGTGACCGAAAAGGAGCCGACCCCGGGCGGCACGGCGCTTTTGAAGCTCCGCTGCGGCGAGAGCGGGATAAAGCGCGTGTGGTACACCGGAGACGTTGATTTCTGCGAATTTTGGAGCGAGCTTCGCGCGAAGCACCGCCGGCACGAATACCGCTACAGCGCGGGGCGCGCGGTACTCACGGCGGAGGGCGACGCGAAGCGCGAGACCGCCCCGATCTCCGCCATGCCCGACGAGCTTGCGCCAATGCTCGTCATTCTCCGGCGCGCACCCGCGGGGGAGGAAGCGGCGGAGAGCGCCGACGGCATGCGCACGCAGCGGCTGGGAGCGCTCGACATGACGGACCTCGACGAGGAGGAGCGCTTTGCGTTTCTGCGGCGGCTCCAGACCGTCGAGCCGAACGCAGAGTACCGCAAGTTCGATCTGAATAAATAACGAAATATTAAAACGCTTCGCGCGGCAGATGACTCTGCCTCGCGAAGCGTTTCAATATGCCATATGACGGTCACTCAACAAAGACCTTTTTCTTCCCCTTGGAGTTGCGGGGCCACTCGCGTATGCGGATTATGTAGTCGAGGTTCACCGCTTCGATACCGTCGTCCTTTTCGATGACGATACCGCCGTCGCCGGCCTCTCTGACCGTGCCGCTGACGGACGAATTGAACCCGGACACCGTGTAGATAATGCATTCCTTGCCGATAAACTGCTTTGCCAATTCTTTCATAGCCGTATTCTCCCTGATATGATTTCTGTAATTGATAACACGTCTTGCTGCCGCCGTCCTCTCCCTCTGTGTCGCCAACGGAACGATGACGCAGAGAAACAGCACGAGCAGGATCAAAAAGCTGCTGTCCATATTCTCCTCCCGGATGTGGGCCGTTCACCGGCTCAGCTGAGCTTGATACCGACCTTGGAATACCTTACCGCCTCGCGGCAGTACGCCGAATGATTGACGAGCCAGACGACACACACCGCGAATGACGGCAGGAACCCCGTCCCGAAGATGAGCGCGCAGATCGCGAGCGCTATGGAAAGCACAGTGCATACCGTGTTGGTCGCGGTGTACGCCTTGAATGCGCATTTGCCAATCATTATCTTCTCGGCCTCGTCGCAGCTGTCCATCCACTTTTTCTGGAACTTCATGTCGTAGACGGAGGCGCTCTTCTCGGGGCTTACCGTCTTGACGGCGTCGACGCACTTCTGCTGGAAAACGACGGCCTCTATCATGATGGCAAAGAACGCCGCGATGGCGATGAAGAACGCGGATGTGCTCCCCTCGTTTTCAAAGGCCGCAAAGCCGCCGGAGTACGCCGCCGCGATGAGAAAATAGGAGAGGATGAGCGCCGCTCCCGTTATCCACAAAACTACCGACAGTCTGCGGTCGATCTCGTCGCAGACCTCCTCATCCTCGCCGTCCCACATGCCGATGAGCTTCTTCGTGCCGCGATAAACTGGTACGCACGCGGCCGGAACGGCTATCGCTGCGGCGAGCATGAGCCAGTGCGCCACATGCGTGCCGAAAAATTCCCCGGCGCTTTTTATGCCGCCTGACAGGGCGCTCAGACCGTATCTTGCCGAGACGTAACCGAGAGCGCCGCCGACCAGCATGCTCACGGCCATGAGCAGCAGAAATTTCGGCAGAGCCTTTCTGTTCGCGGCTTTTATTTCGTTGTCATTCATCCTTCTCTTCCTCCTCCAAATAGAACACATCCTCGACCGAGCTGCCGCACACCCTCGCGATGGTCAGCGCAAGAGAGACGGACGGGGAGTAATCGCCCCGCTCGATGAGACTGATCGTCTGGCGGGACACGCCGCACAGGCGGCCCATTTCCTGCTGATTGACGTTGAGCGCGGCACGGCGCTCCTTCAAACGGTTTCTTAGTATCATTCAGCACCTCCCTGTGACAACTTATCTTGTCTGTTTGACAAATATCATTGTCAATATGCACTATATCATTGTCACCATACTTTGTCAAGGATAAATTTGAAAAAAGCTGAAAACGATAAAAACCGGAGGCAGAGCATTGCGCTCTGCCTCCGGGATAAAACAGACGAGGAAGCTCTACCAGTACAGCGGCTTCGGCAGGCGGACGGGGAGCAGCACCTTTCCGAAGCACACGCAGCTCCTGTTCGCGGAGCGTGGAATGGTAATGTTCGCGTCCTGCCGCGCGGCGTTCGCCGACAGGAGGTGGAGCGTGCCGGAGTAGTCCGTACACCACTGCTTGCAGAAAACGTCTCCGTCCACATAGAATATGCCTGCGTCAAACTCCGACAGCTCCGCCCCGCGCCGCACATACACAAGCTCGCCGTCGCGGATGTACGGCTCCATGCTGTCGCCGCTGACGCTGATACAGAAATCCGCGCCGGGAGGGACGTCGTCTCCGCGCTCGATAAGCTCGTAATCCTCGCCCTCGATGGGTGAGGCGTAGCCCGCCGCGGCGGGAACAAGAAAGTGCTTTATATATCCGGCGCGCCCGCGCGTGTCCTCGGCGCGGTACTCCGGCTGGGAGCGCAGATAGCGTCCGTAGCGGATGAATTCCTCCTGTCCCGCGCCGTTGAGAGAGTCGTAAATGTCCTCCGCCGGGCTTCTCGCTCCGCTCTCGCGCGGCTCCTGACGGCTGTAGGAGGGCGGAACGCTCACGGCCTCGATAAGCTCCGCGCGGCTCACGCCGAAGTGGCGGGAGAGCTGCTCGATCTTGTCCATGCGCGGCATTTGGGCTGCGCTGCAATAGGCCGAGACGGTGGCCTTACTCACGCCGAGGACGCGCGCGATATCCACCTGCTTCTCGCCGCTGCGCTGCATGAGGCGCTTGAGGTTCGCCGCGAAAATATACCGGTCATAGGAAATTTCGTCCCGCATACAATGCACCCCTTTAGCTGTTCTTTAAAATAGCATACACCGGGAGCCTGCCGCCTGTCAAGTTAAACCGAACGCGCGCCGCGCGTTCACGGACTATTCATTTGACTTCCCGGCGGTAATGGGGTAAAATTCTGTAGAAATATAAAAAACAAGGAGGCTTTGTCTGTGAGCAGCTTAGGCGGTATGCCCTTCGCGGGGCTGGTAGTTATTTTTGTCATCCTGGCTCTCTTTATCCTGGCAGTCATTCTTCTTTTCAGCACATATCTGAGGTACAGGAGCCTCAACCGCACGGTCTCCGGCAATCCCGAGCAGGACAACACCTTCATGCGCTATGTGGTGAACGAGTTCGCTGCGGCGTACAAGCGTCAGGGCGACGAGGTCAACACCCCGGCGATAGTCGAAAACTCCGTGTCCACGAAGCTGGGTGCGTCGCTGCTGTGCGAACGCTTTCTGAATAACGCGGTGTCGCTGTTCGTGACGCTGGGTCTGTTCGGCACGTTCCTCGGACTGAGCCTCTCCGTCGCCTCCCTCACAGAGCTTATCAGCTACAGCAACACCTCCGAGTGGCTAAGCGTCCTCGACAGCGTGGGCGGCGGTCTGATGTCGGCGCTCTCCGGCATGGGCGTCGCGTTCTATACCTCGCTCGTGGGCGTCGCCTGCTCGATCATCCTCACCATCCTCCGCACAATGTTCAGCCCACAGAACGAGCGCGCCAAGCTCCAGACCCGGCTTGAGCTGTGGCTCGATCACAAGATTGCGCCGACCCTGCCCACCATCGCGGCAAAGGACGACGTGGCGCTCGTACACCAAATGATAGACGCGCTCAACTCCGCCGCCAACAGCATGGACCGCACCCTCACCAACGCCACTGCCGAGCTTCGCCGGACCGCCGACGAGGAGAGAAAGTGCCTTGAGGGCTTTAACAGCACCGTCGGCTCCTTCAATAACGGCGTGCGCGACTTCTCCGAACTCAACTATAATCTCCGCGGCACCATCGAGCGTATGGACGTCTCCGTGCGCGATGTGGTATCCTCCATGCGCGAGGTCAGCCGCAGCATGGAGAGGAGCGCCGCCAAATGAGAAGAAAGGGTTTCGGACGGGCCGACATCACGGCCTCCTCCGATGGCGAACAGGGGTTCTGGCCGTCCTACGCGGACATGATGTCCTCCTTTGCGCTGATACTGTTCTTCCTCATGCTCCTGAGCTATATCCAGAACCTTGTCACCGGCAAGGACCTGCAGAATACTCAGGAGGTGCTTGAGAATACCCGTGCGCAGCTCTCCGCCACGCTCAGTCAGGTGGATGAGGCAAAGAACGATCTGAGCCGCGTCACGATGGATCTTGACAAGGCGAACCTCACTCTTGCCGAGAAGCAGGAGGAGATCGACGCCCAGCAGGCTCTCATCGACAAGCAGGGGCAGTATCTTGCCGCCGCCAACGAGGAGCTTGTGGAAATGCGCGGCAAAATGCAGGCCGTGGCGGTAATGCGTCTCTCCGTGCTTGAGCAGATACGCGACAGCCTCGTCAAGGTCATGGGCGATTCGGGCAAGGTCTCCATCGGCGACAACGGCAACATCATCCTCAACGAGGGGGTGCTGTTCGACCTCGGCTCTGCCGACATCAAGCCCCAGAGCCAGCCCATGCTCGACCAGCTCACTCAGGCGTTCATCGACTTCATGTCCGAGGGCGACAACGCCCAGTATGTGGACAGTATCGTCATTTCCGGCCACACCGACAATATCGGCACCGCGGAGTCGAACCGTACTCTCTCCACCATGCGCGCCAACTCCGTGCTGGGCTATATCCTCACCCACGATAACGGCCGGCTCGAGCCGTATTCCAAGTATTTCTGCGCCGCGGGCTACGGCCTCACGCGCCCTGTCGCGGACAACTCCACCGAGGAGGGCCGCGCCGCCAACCGCCGTATCGAGATATCCATAACGCTCAGAGACGACAGCGTCATGAAGATCATCGAGGATTATCTCAAGCTCGAGATACCCTCCGCCGAGACGGAAAGCACCGCAGACGCGGGCAGCGCCTCCGGCAGCACAGATAAAAAGTGACCGTCCCGTCCGGGTACTCCGCCCGGACGGTTTTTTTATGCCTTATACCCGCACGAAAGCTTGCGAAAAGCGGGGATATGTTGTATAATAACACTCATGCTTTGACCCATTTTCTTCCGGGAGATACAAATGAAGGATATTTTTCGCAGATATTTCGCCGTCGTGCTGGTGATCGTGATGATAACGGGCGTCTGCGCCCTGTTTTCCGTCCGCAAGTCCGGCTACTTTGTGGACGAGGTGTACACCTTCGGACTCTCCAACAGCTACTACAAGCCGTTCGTCATCGACCTTGCCGAGGGCGGCATAGTGGATAAGGAGCTGAGCCGGGAGACGCTCCTTGACTACCTGACGGTGAGCGAGGGGGAGCGCTTTGCGGCAGGCTCCGTGTACTACAATCAGACGCAGGACGTACATCCGCCGCTCTATTACTGGCTCTTCAACTTTGTATATTCGCTCTTTCCGGGCTTTTCCAAATGGCCCGCTATGGCGCTGAACTTCGTGCTGTATATGCTCACCATGCTCATGCTCTGGAAGCTCTGCATGGAGCTTTTCTCCCGCCGGCACATCGCCGCCGCCGCGCTCGCGCTCTACGGGCTGAGCGGTATCGGCGTGTCGACCATGCTGATGGTGCGCATGTATGTGCTGCTGACGCTCCTTACGGTGATGCTCGCCTATCTTACGGCAAGGCTCATGCGGACGCGGGAAAGATGGCTTTACCCGCTGGTGGGGCTTACCATCTTCGCGGGGCTGATGACGCAGTATTATTTCGTTTTCTACGCGTTCTTCCTCTGCGCCGCGTATGATATCCGCGCGCTCGTCCGCCGTGACTTCAGGGACTTCCTGCGCTTCTCCGTCTGGGCGGTCGCGGGGGTCGCATGCCTGATCCTGGCGTTTCCCGCGTGCCTTGACCAGCTTTTTGCCGATGCGCTCGTCTCCGGCGGGAACGCGGCGGAAAATATCAGGGACGTAGCCGCCTACGGCGAGCGCTTCGCGACATACTGGAAGAGGATCAAATTTTCCGTCCGCGGTATGCAGTACGCGGTGTATGCCGCGGCGCTCATCGCTCTCGCGCTCTCGCCCCGGCTCATTAAGGGCCTTCGCGGCAGGAAGCTCCGCCTTGAGGCGCTGCTCGTCATCCTCCCGGCGCTGATCACCTATGCCGTGGTGGTCGTCGTCTCCCCTGTGCTGGAGCCGAGGTATATCTACAACATCATGCCCGTCCTGGCGCTGCTGCCGTGCTTTATCATGTATGTCTGCATGGAGGGGACGGAGGGGGTCCGCTTCCGCGACGGCGCGGCCTTCGCGTTCGCCATGCTCGCGGCCTGCTGGGCGCTGTGGACGGTGCGTACCTATCCGCCGGACTATCTGTATCCGGAGCATAACGGCTATAACGCCGCCGTCGAGCCGTATACCGGCGGGGCGTGCGTATACTTCAACGACGAGCGCAAGGGAGCCATGACGCAGGATCTTGTCCAGCTCATTCGCTTTGACGGCGTTTTCGTTGCGAACGACCCCGACTCCGAAAAGCTCGCGGAGTACCTCGCGGGCAAGGACAGCGATACGCTCATCGTGTATATCGATACCAACAAATTCTGGTCGAGCGGCTTTTCTCCGGAGGATATCCTGCCGGAGCTGGAGCGCGCCACGGGCTATGGGAATGCGCAGCTCCTCTACAGCTACGAGCTTTCACAGACCTATCTGCTCACACGCTGAGCGGAGAAAGGAAACTGCATATGATATCTGTCATACTCCCATCGTATAACGAGGAAAAAATGATCTCCGTCGCCGCCGACACCATCTGCGGCATAATGGAGGGCGAGAATATCGACTGTGAGCTGCTGTTCGTGGACGACGGCTCGCGGGACAAAACGTGGGCGGAGATATGCGCCGCCGCCGAAAAGCACCCGCAGGTCGTGGGGCTGCATTTCAGCCGCAATTTCGGCAAGGAGGCCGCCATGTTCGCCGGGCTTGAAAAGGCGAGGGGCGACTGCTGCGTGGTCATCGACTGCGACCTTCAGCACCCGCCGGAGAAGATCGTCGAGATGTACCGTCTCTGGGAGCAGGGCTACGAGGTGGTCGAGGGCATAAAGGAGGACAGGGGCGAGGAGAGCGGGCTGCACCGCTTCGCCGCGAACACCTTTTACCGGCTCATAAGCTGGGCGACCGGGATGGACATGTCCGACGCCTCGGACTTCAAGCTCCTTGACCGCAGGGTGGTGGACACGCTCAACAGCATGCCCGAGCGCAACGTGTTCTTCCGCGCGCTCTCCTATTGGGTCGGCTTCAAAAAGACCAGCGTGAGCTACTGCGTGCGTGAGCGCACCGCGGGCGAGAGCAAGTGGTCGACAAAGTCGCTCATAAAATACGCTCTGACCAACATCTCGTCGTTTTCCTCCGCGCCGCTCCACATCGTCACGGTCCTCGGCGCGGTCACGCTCGTCTGCGCGGTAGTATTCGGCGTCATCGCGCTGGTGCAGAAGTTCTCAGGCGCGGCGCTGGGCGGCTTTACGACGGTGATACTGCTGCTGCTCTTCATCGGGTCGGTCATCATGATAAGCCTCGGCATTATCGGCTACTACATCGCGCGCATATATGACGAGATAAAGGGCAGACCCAGATACATCATCTCCGAGATACGGGGAAGAGAGGACTGAGCAATGATGGAAAAAATTAAATCCCTGTGCGTAAAGTACAGGGAGCTGATAGTATATGTCATCGTGGGCGGGCTGACGACGCTCGTCTCGTGGGCGGCGAAGTTCGCGTGGAACTTCATTTTCTACGGCGGCACAGCCTACCCGACGGAGCTTCAGGCGGTGATACTCAGCACCGTGGAGTGGGTCGCGGGCGTTGCCTTCGCCTATCCCACCAACCGCCGCTTTGTGTTCCAGAGCAAGGACCCCGAGATATTCAAGGAGTGCCTCAAATTCGTCCTCAGCCGCGTTTCCACCTATCTTCTGAGCGTGGGGCTGAACGTCCTGCTCACATGGCTTGGCGTGAACGTATACGTCACGACGATAGTTGCCGCCGTTGCCGTCGTTATCGCAAACTACGTTATCAGCAAGCTCCTCGTTTTCCGCAAAAAAGAGGCCTGACGGCCGGGATAAACACAGCTCCGGCGTCCATTTTTTGGACGCCGGAGCTGTGTTTATCATTTCATTTTTTTGCGAGCCTGAATGTAAAAATTATCGTTCCGATGCTCATTGCGACGGCCGCCGCGATGAGCGAATAGGTGTAGTCAAAGGGAAGATAGGCCCGCAGCAGGAATATCGAGGCGAGGGCGGCGATATCCACGGCCGTGCGCAGAACACCGGAGGCCATCACCATATTGTTCGAGTCCCTTGAAAGGCTTTTTTTAGTTATAAGACCGTTTACGGCGG
>ERZ1026856.1123-NODE-1123-length-14116-cov-10.218050_pt1 | contig 14116 bp, 11 predicted proteins | sample MGYA00380158_ERZ1026856 | MGnify/ENA primary metagenome ERZ1026856 (study PRJEB33269, sample SAMEA4719794) | human gut metagenome | biome: human-associated habitat; feature: organic feature; material: feces | place: Cameroon | collected 2013-10 ...
TGAGCGTTATCACGCTGTCGCAACCATTTTCTGCTTGAAGTGTATGAACGTATGTTCCCGCTTCGCTTTCGCTGAAACCGTTCTCCTCATACGTCTCGCCCTCGTTTATGCTTGCGTCTATCGTGATGTTGTACGTAGGGTTGATGGTCAAGTTCAGTGTTACTATACTGTCGCAACCATTGACTGTTTGCAAGTTTTGCGTATATGTTCCTGCTTCGCTGACGTTGAAACCGTTCTCGGTATAAGTAGTTCCCTCGCAGATGGCTGCCGACAATGTTGTGTTAGCAACAGGGTTGACGGACAAAGTCAGCGTTATGATACTGTCGCAACCGTTGACCGTTTGCAGGCTACGAATATATACTCCGGCTTCATCTACATTGAAACCGTTTTCGGAATAAGTCGAGCCTTCGCAGATTGCCATATTAAGATTTGTTTGTTGGGGTTCTTCTATTGAAAGATTTAGCGTAACAATGCTATCACAACCATAGATGGTTTGTAGATTCCTGATATATGTTCCGGCTGAATCTACATTGAAGCCGTTTTCATTATAAGTATTACCTTGGCAGATTGTAGCAACTAAGTTAACTTGATTAGGTTGGTGTACGGTTATCCGAACAGAATCGGAATAATTACAACCATATTCATCTGTCATGGTAAACTCATAAGTTCGGTTGCGATTTGGTGATACTGTTAGCGAATTGATGTTTTGTCCATTACTCCACAATATAGAACTTGCATTTTCGACTGTTATAGTAGTTGAAGAGCCTTGGCATATATCTGTATTGCCTGCTATTATCGGGGCATTATATGGATATAATACAACAATGATTGTATCAGACCACGGGCTTTTATAGCCTTCTTCGCCAACTAATCGTACAGAATAATTCCCGCTCTGAGATATTTGAATAGTCCTTGTCGTGTCTCCATTTGACCAAATATATCCATATCCCTCAGGTGCAGAAATTGAAGTTTGTCCTTCTCTACATATCCGAATGGTATCCATGTTAAACACATGTTTGTTCGGAATTTTTTGAAGTAGTCTTTTTATCCCTTCATGAGCATCTATCTTACCGGCTCCCCATGTGATGTTTTGGTAATTTACATACGAGGTATCAATATCTCCTGTATAGTCATCGTTAATCGCAGTTTCTCTAATCAGTTGTTTTGCTTGTGTTATGGTTAGCTCCGGATATGCCTCCAACCATAATGCCAAGATGCCTGTAACAACAGGTGCAGCCATTGATGTTCCTTGCATACAAGCATACAGCCAATTATGCCCTCCATTGGAAACACTTGAAACGACATAGGAACTATTTATGGGATAGTTCCCTGTATCAAAACTATTCACTGAAGAAACGACTCTACATCCCGGAGCTGTGATGTCAGGTTTTATTCTATTATCAACCGTTGGTCCTATACTTGAAAAGTTCGCAATATCGCCTTGTTCGTAGAATAATGAATAATCATAAACATTTCCGTTCAAGTCAGTCCATGATGTTTTTGAATTATAAGCCCCGACAGAAATCATGCTGTTACCTGTACCTCCAATCTCTGCACAGGTATATAAATCATCACCATCGCTACAATTATTATAGTTTAATGAATAGAAGCCATTATCATCTGTATGATGCCACATGTGTACGATACCGCTACTACCAGAAATTCTCAATAATAAAGGTTTATAACTATCATCTTGTGTCGTATTATCAATAACAAGATTAATTCGCTTTTTCCCTTGATAGGTTTGGATGTTGACATTTACATTGCATGCATCCGGAGAAAAATAATCACCATCATATATTGTATATTGACTGTTACCTTCATTCCATGTATTCAAAGTTAATGTACCTCCAGATACATCATTGCTATTTGTGTTATAGCTGCATATCTGAACAGTAAAGTCTTGAGTTCCCCAAATATCAATAACACCACTACCGGCAGCTTCACCATTAAATTTGATAAATGTATAATCAGAAGTATGACTTGTAGAAAATGATGTAACGAAATGTAACTTTGAGTTCCGTGCATTTCCGGCTGCTCCGACCAGTATAACTCCTTCCGGAAGTAGAGATCTTAAAGTGTCGCATGCTTGGTCAAACGGAGATGTGCCATCATGAGGGCCAATGTATCCGCCCATACTTATATTTATAACACAGGGTTTTCCAACAGATTTGGCATAATTTACAATGTAAGCAATGCCATGGAAAATTCCTGGCTCACTCCTGTCTGTTGCAACAAGAACGATATCGCTTTCCAGAGCAATACCTCTATATTGATTGCACCCCTGAATATTTGTACCGCCTCCTGCTGCTATACCTGCAACATGAGTACCATGAGATTCATTATTGCTGCTATATAATTTATTTACTATATCAGTAGTATTGTCGAACTCGGAACCATAATCAAAACCATTAGGTGTAGTACCGGAATTATTGGTTTGTTCCCACACTCGTTTTACTCTGAAATTATTCATGGTACTATCCCAGAATGTCGGGTGGGTATAATCGAAACCATTATCAATAATACCCACGACGACATCTTTGCCCGAATATCCTTTCGGCAACTCAATTCCTTGATTGACCAAATTGGAATTTGTCATGCTTCGTGCATTATCCATCAATGGTTCGACCTTATTGCCTATATCTATGTAATCAACAATTTGTGCTTTACAAAAGCTGATGAACTGTTCGATAGGAATAAGAACGGTAACAATACTGCCAAGATCTGTATTTACCTTTATACCAAACTCTGTCAACCTTAGTTTATCAAATTCAGCTGGTAACTTTAAGAATGCTCCTACAAATATACCTTCACGAGTCTGTTTCAACGAATACTTGGCAATTATTGCAGTATCACTTTTTTGCAGTTGCCTATCGAGTTGTACCAAATCACGAAGCAAAAACGCTGTATTTGGAGCTAAACCTTTTAACTCCGACCGATAAGTACATTTGGCAGATGGATATTTTGCTGTATCTGCAAGGTTCAATGTTTTACGCTCTTGGGCTATTGAAAGAAACTGAAACAATACAAATGCCCAAAGAATGAATATTCTTGTTCTCATAATGCATTCTCTTAATATTTAACACCACTACCACTAAAAGCCTCTTTTGCAACTTGCGTACTTTGAGGAATATCTATATGCTTTAATTTCCAACAAGAAGAAAAAGCATGTTCTCCTATACTTTTGAGTCCTGCCGGCAAAGTTACTGATGATAATTGTTGGCAATTTGCAAAAGTACCATACTCTATGATGCTGACTTTCTCAGGAATTACAATAGAAGCCAATCTTCTGCAGTTTTTGAACGCCTCTGTTCCTATACTCTCGATAGTATTAGGAAGGGTAATGGAACGCAAATCAGAGAAACCTTTAAATGCTCCTGATTCTATTTTTACAACTTTATACACCAATCCTCTATGTTCTACTTCGGCAGGAATATTTACTTTCTCTATTTTCTGCCAATTACGTTGCATTTTATTCAGCACATCATCAGGTATCCTAACCACTTCCACGGTACTATCTGAGATTATACTGAAATATATGCCATTGTCCGTAAACAATTCGACCCCTAATTGGATTGAAGTATTTTCAAATCGATTTGCATCTTTTCTGTTTACAACTTTCTTTGGAATACCGGCTCCTTCGTCATAGTATAAAGGAAATCCTTCAACTATAATTCTTTCTCCTTTTCTGTAAACAACCACATCAGATAAAGCTACAGAACCCGGATATAAATTCAAAGCTTGATCTATTGCTTCTTTGAGATTTAAGTCCTCTTTCTATGAACGGCCTTCCACTCTGTCCGGAATCTTCTTTAATTCCATACTTGATTGTCCAAGCGGAATGTTTCTTGATGATACGATGGTTAAATCATATAACCTTTTTTTTCGGTGCACATCCTAAGAACACCAAAATGATAAGCACAATTGCTACTTTCTTTTGTGTTTTCATCTCATTTGACTTTTATAATTACTCTATTTTCTCTTCATGTCGGCAAATTACAAATCATCACCATTCGATTTGTTGTAAAGATTTTCGTAGTGAAAAATAATATAGTATGATGGCTTTGGTAATATACTGATATCGTTTCTCTTTCCTATCTCAATCCATACTTTCTTATTGGCATCTGGTAGGCTTTTTATCGTTTTATCCTTCTGATAAAATGTTGCTTTTTTATCTTTGTAATTGAAACTGTAACCAGAGGAATGGATAATCACATTATTTTGTTTTCTCCATTGAAATGCATAATTGTCATTTTTCTCGAATTGAGAAACCAATTGGTCGAATCTGGACAATACATCGGATTGGGTTCGGAGTTTAAGTTCAACGACTCTGATTTCAGTAATCCTATTATTTTGAGACCTTATATAGACATCAACTTGTTCATCATTAAACCAGCCTCTCAAATAATCTGAATTTGCACGATAAGAAAATCCAAAAGCTTCTAACTTCTGAATCATCTCTCCTTTTGTTATATCCATCGGTATTCCGAGGAACTTTGTTGCATCTCGTTGAGAATATACAGCCAAAGAGAACACAACCATTGTTACTAATAATATAATCCTTTTCATTACGTATAATGTTTTATAATTGTTGCCCGTCCCAAGGCTATTTGAATTGTTTCTTCCCTTTGCGTACGGACATAAAAAAACGTAGGACTTTTTTCTTACTGAAGTCTGAGGTTCCGCAATTACCCAAGTAACCAAATAAGTAAAGCCCACGAAATACATCGTGAGCGTTCGTAACTTTACTTCGGTTACTTGTTTGAAATTTTGCGGATTTCAGACCTCCAAGTATAAGCAAAAACGCTTTATTATGTCATATAAATACGTACTGAATCAATGTAAACTCTTTTCTTCTGTTGCCTCCTTTCCGTGATGGTTTGATTTCAACTTGCAAAAGTATGAATTTTTCATGGTTCAATGCACACAATCAAAAAGAAAAGTATATAGGGTAGAAAATGTATGAAAGTAAAGAGAGGTACGAGTGAAAAATATAAAGAGTATCCTTTCAAACCGTGTTCGCAAAATGGCTCTGTAGCCTATTCACATTCTTTATCATTTCACCTTCTTTACAATTACTCTAAATTAACGATTTTCAATTCCTTTAACTTCATAGCTCACGAATTTTCCGCCGGAGGGAGTTTACTCGAAATTTTCCGAGTATTTGAGGGTTTAGCAATAAGCTGTCTTACAACTAATTGTAAATATATCGAAGACCGACCGAAAAAAGACGGCGTTTTGACGGTCGAAAAACGCCGTCTTTTTTCAAGAAAACGAAGAGTTAGCAATGCTAAAACGAAGTCTTTCGAGTCAAAAGACTTCGTTTTCTTGCGAAAAAACGGCGTTTTTTCATTCGAGGCAATCTTCTTATCATTTTGAAAGTGCCATTTTACACGAAAATCACCTCAAAACACGAAAAAATTCCGTCGAAATTCTCTTTTCATACTCTTGTTTCCTTATTAAGGAAATAATGATGTATATATTCTTGTTTTGCCAATTCGACAATAGCACAGGCGAATAAATGAAAATCAAACACATTTGTCGAGTTAGCCGGAGCTTTCGGCAATTTCAGCCTAATCACAGATTTATCTTTGCCGATAACGTTTGCGATTTGATTATTCCTGAAACCTTGTTGTTTCATCACGAAAATTGTGAACCTTTGCTCCTTGGTTAGATGACTCATATTTTGCAAGATTTGGTTAAGGGCAAAGATAGTCATTTTTCAGACTCGAACAGAAAAGGAAACTTCCACTCTCTTGTTTGAGTTTTATTTTGTCTCTTTCCCCTATCTCTTAAAGTTGCATTTATGAGTTGAACTCAGACGAAAAAGAACAAAGAGATGACGGTAAATTCTGCACGAAGTGTGGATTACCACAACAAAACAACGCAGACGAAGTTGTACAAATCTACAATGTCAATGGCATTGAGTTCAAGATGGTGAAGGTTTCCGGTGGAACGTTCCAAATGGGAGCCACCTCGGAACAGGGGACGATGTAAATAGCGATGAGAAGCCTGTTCATAGTGTAACTCTATCCGATTACTACATCGGACAAACCGAAGTAACTCAAGAGTTATGGAATGCTGTAATGGATAAAAATCCATCATTTGCCAATAACAAACAAATGTATTACATCGGAGACGTGCCTGAGGAAGAAATGAGTGAGACTTCTTCCGATAGGTATAAACAGTTCCTGTCGATACTGTAAGTTGGAACGATTGCCAAGAGTTTATCCAGAAGTTGAACGAACTTACGGGAAAACAATTTCGTCTGCCGACCGAAGCCGAGTGGGAATTCGCAGCAAGGGGTGGAAACAAAAGCAAAGGGTATAAATACAGTGGAGGCAATATTCCTGAAACCATTGCATGGTATAATGATAACAGCAAAGGTGAAACACAACCCGTTGCACAAAAGCAAGCCAATGAATTAGGCTTATATGATATGTCCGGTAATGTATGGGAGTGGTGCAATGATAAATCCGGTGATTATTTTGATAGACATCAGACTAATCCAGCCGGCAGTCCTTTTGGAGATTGTTGTATTTTGCGAGGCGGAAGTTGGTGCAGTCCTCCGACTGAACTACGGGTATCGGCTCGGGTCGATTGTTATCCTAAGTGGGGTCTTAATAATTTCGGTTTTCGTCTCGCTCTCTGAGCTTTGTAAGTTGATAATATGTCCATAAGAAAAATCTGTTCTTTATGGCTGACAAAATAAAACTGTCATTATCACTTGCAAAATACAGTTTTGCCAAATAAAAAGTACGCCCGAAATTCGGACGGATATACATTAGTAGGATTGATTTGAGTTTGGTATAATGCCAAACTCAAATCATTTAACCGTAATTTACTTTCTACCATGGTGGCACACTTTATAATTTCCATATTACAAAGTATAGCTGTACACATGGCTGATGAGTATAATCATTGTTCTCAATCAGGAGAAACTCCAAGAACTTTTGATACATTTTAGTATGACTATTTGAGATAAAAGTTTTACCGAACAACAGCATCTTCAACCTTTATACTTATATTTGCATCGGAAATAAATCGCATTATGGAACAAAAGAATTTGAATCGCATCAAAGTTATGTTGGCTGAGCGTAATCAAACAAATGGAGGTTGAACTAATGGCAAAAATTCTACGACTGTGTCAAAATAGGTGGCGAATACCTCTCAACTTCCTCTTGAGATGATATTTAAGATTGCAAGGAGTTTAAATGATTCATAAACAAGAATAAATAACTTACACCATACAATATATGGCAAAACAATTTTTTACCAATAAAGATGGCAATACTCTCATGAATGAGTTTGAGGGTTTGCTCGAACACAACCGGAGTATTAAGTGCCTTGATTCTGTTGTCGGGTTCCTTCGTGCATCCGGATATTTTACACTGCGTCCATTCCTCGATAGTATCGACAAAGTTCGCATTCTTATAGGTATTGATGTGGACAAGTATATCACCAACGCACATAACAAAGGGCAAGTGTTCTTTGGTGCAGAAGAGGAAGTAAAACAGGACTACCTTTCCCAGTTGCGTAAAGACATAGAATCTTCGACCTATTCCAGCCGTGTGGAAGAAGGCATTTTCCAGATGATTGATGATTTGGTTAGTGGAAAGCTTGAACTTCGTGCTCATCCAAGTAAGAAGATTCACGCAAAGATTTATTTACTATATCCTGAAGAATACAATCAGTATACATTTGGGGCAGCTATTACAGGTTCCAGCAATTTGAGTGGCAACGGATTAGGTATCAGCCAAGAAAAGCAGTATGAGTTCAATGTACGCTTGACCGACTATGAAGATGTGCAGTTTGCCAAGGATGAGTTTGAAGAACTGTGGAAAGAAGCCAAAGGCTGTCCAATCACAGCTGAGGACATTAAGGCAGGTTCGATACAGCAAACATATCTGAATGCTGATGTCACTCCTTATGAACTATACATAAAAATGCTTATGGAATATTTCTCTGACCGTGTATTGGCTATAGATGACAACAATCCGTTTGAGATGCCTGAGGGATATACAAAATATGACTATCAAATGGATGCAGTCGTGGAAGGATATCAGAAACTCATCCGTTATGATGGCTTTTTCCTTGCAGATGTCGTTGGTCTTGGTAAGACAGTCATTGCTACCATGATTGCAAAGAAATTCTTGATAGAGAATGGACGCGACAAGACTAAGACTCTCGTAGTATATCCTCCTGCTGTGGAACAAAACTGGAAAGCTACATTCAAAGATTTTGAAATAGATAAATATGCCAAATTCATTTCCAACGGAAGCCTGTCTAAGGTTCTTGATGAGGAGAACTATAACTATTGGAATGCTGATGAGTACGATTTGATATTAGTGGACGAGGCACATAAGTTTCGCTCCCACAAAACTGCTGCCTTTGAACAACTGCAGGAAATCTGTAAAATGCCACGTGTTAACACAGGAAACATCTCTGGTCTGAAGAAAAAGGTTATGCTGATTTCTGCAACTCCTATGAACAATACTCCTGCCGACATTTACAATGAGATTCTTCTCTTTCAGAATCCTCGTTGCTGTACTATTGATGGAGTGCCAAATCTCACTTCATTCTTCTCACCTTTGATAGTTGAATTTAAGAAGTTGAAAAAGCAACCAGACTATGATCCCTCTAAGGTCAAGGAGTTGGCAGAGAAAGTTCGTGATAGAGTGATAAAGCCTATTACGGTTCGTCGTACACGTACAGATATAGAGTCTATTCCACGATACAATAAGGACGTTCAGGGATTCCCGAAAGTGACACCACCGGAGATGAAGACCTATGAGATGAATGATCGTATTGCAGACCTGTTTGAGAATTCTATGAAGACTCTTGTTAATGATTTGACATACGCTCGTTATAAGGCGATTGCCTATCTGCTTCCGGAGAAGTCTGAAGGACTTTACGACAATGCGCAGTTGGCTTCCCTCAGTTTGGCAAGCATACGAAAGAATGGCCTCGTTAAACGTCTGGAAAGTTCTTTCTATGCATTCAAAACCTCTGTCTGTCGCTTCCGTGATGCCAATCAATATATGATAAATATGTTTGAAAACGACAAAGTATTTATTGCCCCAGACCTCGACATTAATCATTTGTATGACCTCGGCTTGAATGACGATGAGATAGAAGAGCGTCTTCAGCTAAAAGCAGAGGATAACCCGAAGAATGCAGTCTTCAAGGCAGAGGATTTCAACCCATGTTTCATCGATATGCTACGTGCAGACCAAAAAGTTTTGGATGATATATGTGAGCAATGGAAAACTGTAAAGGTAGAAGGAGCTGACGACTCTAAGTTCGCCAAGTTCAATGACCTCCTACAGCATGAGTTGTTTAAGCACGACCGCAACCCAGGTCAGAAGCTGGTCATCTTCTCAGAGTCTAAAGATACCGTCGGCTATCTCCAGCGACGCATTAACCGCAATGATGTACTGGTCATCGATGCAGGAAACCGTAACAGAATGTTCCGGACTATCCAGGAAAACTTTGACGCTAATTACAAGAAGTCTAAGCACAAGAATGACTACAACATTATCATTACAACCGATGTGCTTGCCGAAGGTGTCAACCTCCATCGCTCAAACATCATAGTCAACTACGATACTCCTTGGAACTCAACCAAGTTGATGCAACGTATCGGACGTGTGAATCGTATTGGAGCCGAGGGAAAGAATATTTACAACTATGTATTCTACCCTTCTCGACAGGGCAACCAGATTATCAACCTCAACCAGATTGCTCTTTCTAAAATACAGACTTTCCACTCCACCTTCGGTGAAGACAACCAAATCTACTCGCAGGAGGAGATTATTGATCGCAATCTCGATAAACTCTTCACAGAAGGAATACAGGCAGACAAAGGGGAATTCAATGAGGAAATACCTTTCTATGAGGAACTTCGTTCGCTCTATCTAAACGATAGGCGTGAGTATAACCGCATAGCAAAGATGTCGCTCCGTAGCCGGACTGGTCGCAAGTCGCGTATGGTAGATGGTGTAACTCTCTCCCAAGATACTTTAGTGTTCTTGAAAACCAACATGCGTAAATCCTTCTTCCGTGCCGGTGATGAGTCGATTGAGGAATTGTCTGTAGTAGATGCTCTTAAATATTTCAAGGCAGATACATCTGAGGAAAGAACCGAGCGCATTGAGAATCATCATGATCATGTGATGAAAGCATTGGACAAATTTCATCAACTGCGTGGCCAAGAGCAGGTTGAGCAGGAAACTCAGACGCAACAGGCTGGTGCTTCCTTGGGTCCTCAGGTCAACATTGCAGTTAACTTACTCAATCTCTTTAAGGAAGAGATTCAAGACCAGGCTCTTTATCAGCAAGTAGTGCAGCTACGCATTCTTGCCGAGCGTGGTGTGATTACAGTCATAGCCAAGCGTCTCCAGCAGATGCATAAAGAGATGCAGAGAGGGCAACTGACGCACGACGAAGCCATGTCTCAAATTATAGAGATGGCAAAGAAGTATAATGCTTATTATCTGAGTGCAGAGAAGTTGAAGCGTGAGACAGAAACCGAAGCACAAATAATTCTTAGCGAATCATTCAAATAATTATGGACAAGGATTTAGTACAAGGCAACTCCGGAGAACAGAACGAACTAATTATTTACCATTCTAAGGATGGAAAGATAAATGTGGCTCTGATGACACGCGACGGCAATGTGTGGCTTAGCCAACAACAAATTGCCACCTTGTTTGCCACCTCAGTGCCGAACATCAATATTCACATAGCTAAAATATTGAAGGAAGATGAGTTAGATAGCAATTCAGTCATTAAGCAATACTTAACAACTGCCTCCGACGGCAAGCAGTACCGTGTCACTTACTACTCATTGCAGATGATTATTGCAATAGGATTCAGAGTACGAGGCATTCGTGGTACTCAGTTCCGCCAATGGGCTAACCAACACTTGTCAGAATATCTGGTCAAGGGATTCTCAATGGACGATGAACGCTTGAAGAATCCTGACGGGCGTCCGGACTATTTCGACGAACTCTTAGCACGCATTCGTGACATTCGAGCATCTGAAAAGAGATTCTACCAGAAGTTGCGTGATTTGTTTAAGCTAAGCAGCGACTATGAGACGCACGAAAAAGCCACTCAGATGTTCTATGCCGAAACCCAGAACAAACTGCTGTATGCGGTAACTGACAGAACGGCTGCAGAGATTATCATGGATAGAGCTGACGAAAACAGCCCCAACATGGGTCTGACTGTTTGGAAAGGAGACATCGTGAGAAAGGGGGACATCGTTGTGGCAAAGAATTATCTGCGTGAAGAGGAGATAGACAAACTGAACAGGCTTACTACCATCTTCCTTGAATCGGCTGAAATGCGAGTTAAGGAACGTAAAGACCTTACACTGGACTTCTGGCGCAAAAACGTCGATGCGCTACTCACGTTCCAAGGACAGCATATTCTCACAGGCACAGGTTCTGTTTCACATGGTCAGATGGAGCAGCATGTAAAACAGATATACGAACGCTTTGACAAAAAAAGAAAGGAATATGAGGCCAAGTTGGCTGACCAAGAAGACGACAGGCTTCTCGATGACCTGCAAAACCGAATTGACAATATAAAATAAATAGTTATATGGATTACAAGAATGTAAAGCAAGTAATAGAGGCAAAATACAATCGTGAAAATTGGCAAAGACTTCTGCGCGATATCTTCCGGCAGAAGGTGCAGTTCTGGCAGCAGCCATATCAAGTTCCTGTAAACGAAAGCATAGCAAAGTCCGCTCTCTACACGGGAAATATTTCATTGTCCGATGGGAATGTTATCGCCATCTACGAGGTGGAACTTAGTGACAATGTTGACATTGAACGCAATCGTGCCGGCATTCGCAACTTGCTTTGCACCAACTGGCGAGGCATGGGATACGCAGGAGCTTTTATGTTCTGCTTCCGTCAGAACGAATCAGTATTGCGTTTCTCTTATGTCAGCGAAACATGGGGATTCAACAAAAAGGGCGACTATGAGAAACTTTCAACTAATACAAAGCGATACACATATCTTCTTGGAGAAGGACGCGGATGCCGTACTGCCATTGAGCAGTTTAGTGCATTGAAAGAAAGCAAGCAGTCGCTTAGTGATGTGACTGCAGCCTTCTCAGTCGAGGCTCTTACCAAGCAGTTCTACAAGGATTTGTTTGATTGGTATCAATGGGCGGTTGACCCAGCATCGGGCGTGTATTTCCCAAACAACACATCAACAGAAGATGACGATCGTGAGGATATTGAAACAAAGATTATCCGCATGATAACCCGAATAATGTTTGTGTGGTTCATCAAGCAGAAAGACCTTGTACCAGACAAAATCTTTGATGTTGATTTCCTTGATACGATTTTGAAGGACTTTGCCCCAGAGAGCAAGGAGGTTGGCAATTACTACAATGCCATCCTTCAGAACCTGTTCTTTGCCACCCTTAACCGTGCAATAGAGGACGAGCAGGGCAACAAGCGTCGTTTTGCTACCAATGTAAAGAAAGACATCAAGACTCTTTACCGCTATCCTGAAATGTTCAAAATCAGTGAGAATGAGGTGATAAAGATGTTCTCGGAGGTGCCTTTCCTTAATGGTGGTCTGTTTGAGTGTCTTGACAAGACAAAGACTATAGACGGAGTAGAACAAGCTTACAACTATGACGGTTTCAGTCGTAATGATAAGAAATTTACTGATGGACGCTACCGTAATCGTGCTATGGTGCCGAATATCCTTTTCTTCGATGAGGAGAGAGGATTGATATCCATACTCAGCCGCTATAATTTTACTATTGAGGAGAATTCGCCCGAAGAACAACAAGTGGCACTTGACCCGGAGTTGCTTGGTAAAGTGTTTGAGAACCTATTGGGAGCCTATAACCCAGAAACAAGAGAAACGGCACGCAATCAAAGTGGCTCGTTCTACACTCCACGAGAGATCGTGAACTATATGGTTGACGAAAGCCTTATCTCTTATCTTGGTAAAACAGCCTTTGTACGTTCGCTGTTTTCACCTGAGTTCTGTTACGATAAGACAAAAACAGATGAATATAAAGCTGTTGCTGACAGGCTGAAAGCCATTAAAATACTCGACCCTGCCTGTGGTTCGGGCGCATTCCCTATGGGATTGCTTAACCGTATGATAGATATTCTTGGTCATATTTCTCCCGAAGAGAATACTTATGACTTGAAATTATCTATCATTGAAAACTGTATCTATGGTAGCGACATACAGAGTATTGCAGCCCAAATCACGAAGTTACGCTTCTTCATTTCTCTTATCTGTAATTGTGAGAAAGATGCAAGTAAACCTAATTTTGGTATTCCTACGTTGCCAAATCTCGAGACAAAGTTTGTCGCTGCAAACTCATTGATTGCCAAGAAACGCCAAACAAGCCATAACCTGTTTGAAAATCCAGAGATAGAACCAACGAAACAGGCTCTAACAGAAATTCGCCATGAGCATTTTGCTGCAAAGACGGCAAACCGCAAAAGTAAATTACGCCAAAAGGACAAAGAGCTTCGCGAGAAACTGGCTCGTCTGTTGGCGGAAGACAATGACTTTGCTCCTGCTGATGCTAAGCAACTTGCAGAATGGAATCCATACGATCAAAATGCCGTTGCCGATTTCTTCGATCCTGAATGGATGTTCGGGGTCAGCGATGGCTTTGACATTGTAATCGGCAATCCGCCGTACATTCAGCTTCAGAATGATGGTGGCAAATTGGCAAAGTTGTATGCCTATTGCAATTATAAGACATTTGCTCGCACAGGCGATATCTATTGTCTGTTCTACGAGCGTGGTCATCAGCTTCTGAAGCCTAATGGACATCTATGCTACATCACTTCCAACAAGTGGATGCGTGCTGGGTATGGTGAAAAGACACGTGACTTCTTTGCCAAGAATACAAATCCGATGCTCTTGATTGATTTTGCTGGTGTAAAAATCTTTGAGAGCGCAACGGTTGACACTAACATATTGCTCTTTGCCAAAGCTGCTAATGAGCATAAGACATGGTGTGCTGTCACCAATAAGCAGAACAAGGATAGCGTAAAGAATTTGAGCGTTTTCGTGCAGCAGAGCGGTGCCGTATGTGAATTTACGAATAGCGACA
>ERZ1026856.1125-NODE-1125-length-14103-cov-20.719747_pt1 | contig 14103 bp, 8 predicted proteins | sample MGYA00380158_ERZ1026856 | MGnify/ENA primary metagenome ERZ1026856 (study PRJEB33269, sample SAMEA4719794) | human gut metagenome | biome: human-associated habitat; feature: organic feature; material: feces | place: Cameroon | collected 2013-10 ...
ATGTAACTCATCTATAGGCAGGCTTAATAACGCACAATCATTTTCATCTGCAAAACACCTATAAAACTTGTATTTAGCTTAACTCTTATAGGCTGAAACCAGAAACACCTATAATGTTAGTCGTTAATTCTACCTATATATTAACTGAATGTAACTCATCTATAGGCAGGCTTAATAACGCACAATCATTTTCATCTGCAAAAGACCTACTAAACTTGTATCTAACATAACTCTTATAGGCTGAAGCCAGAAACGTCTGTGATAATAGTCATAAAATACACCTATATACCTCAAATTAATCATCAACTTATAGGAAGCCACCGCTATTATCACAAAGTCCCAATAAAGAGACTTGAGGATTTTACTAATCAAACTCAATTTAATGTGTTTTTCACCGGCGATATATTACTATAATTACAATCAGTTCACCTCAATATTAATTCAAATATTATATAATAAAAAAGCAGGTGCAATGTAAGATTTCTCTGCACATTACACCTGCTACCTTCAATTCTTTATCGTATTACCAGACCAGCTTATTTCTGTCTTGCAGCGGCTCTGGCTGTCAGCTTTCCATCTACAAGGTCAATAACAATGTCATCACCTGTATTGATATTGCCTGCAAGTATTAACTTGGCTGCCAGCGTCTCAACTGTCTTCTGGACATATCTCTTAAGTGGTCTTGCACCATACATTGGGTCAAATCCGTTTTCAACTATGAAATCCTTGGCTGCATCTGTAAGAACAATCTCAAGCTCTTTATCTGCAAGTCTCTTGTTAACATCTGCAACAAGAAGATTGATAATATTGCTGATATTATCCTTAGTAAGAGGCTTGAACATAATTATTTCATCAAGTCGGTTAAGGAATTCTGGTCTGAAATGATTCTTTAAATCACCCATAACAGCTTCCTCTGCCTCTGGCTTGATTGAGCCATCAGGATTGATGCCTTCAAGCAGATATGAAGAACCAATGTTACTTGTCATTATGATTATAGTGTTCTTGAAATCCACAGTTCTTCCCTGTGAATCAGTGATACGGCCATCATCAAGTACCTGTAAGAGGACATTAAATACATCTGGATGTGCCTTCTCAACCTCATCAAAAAGAACAACTGAATATGGTTTTCTTCTTACAGCTTCTGTAAGCTGTCCACCTTCATCATAACCTACATATCCTGGAGGCGCTCCGATAAGTCTGGATACTGAATACTTCTCCATGTACTCGGACATATCAAGTCTTACTATATTAGATTCATCATCAAACAAGCTCTCAGCCAGTGCCTTTGCAAGCTCTGTCTTACCTACACCTGTAGGTCCTAAGAACAGGAATGAACCAATTGGCTTAGTCGGGTCTTTAATACCAGCCTTAGACCTTATGATTGCTTCTGTTACCTTAGTAACACCTTCATCCTGACCGATAACTCTCTTATGAAGCTGTTCATCAAGATTAAGAGTTTTCTGTCTCTCAGACTCACTTAACTTGCTTACCGGAATACCAGTCCATCTTGATATAATCTTGGCAATCTCTTCCTCAGTAACACTTTCATGAACAAGGCTCATATCTCTGTTACTTGACTTCTTCTCAGCTTCTTCCAAAGCCTTCTGTGCCTGTGGAAGCTTACCATACTGAAGCTCTGCTGCCTTATTAAGATCATATTCTCTCTTAGCCTGTGCTATCTGGGTATTAATCTGGTCAATCTCTTCCTTTAACTTGCTTACCTGGTCAACAGAAGATTTCTCGCTGTCCCATTTAGCTTTCTGGATATTGAAATCAGACCTTAATTCAGATAATTCCTTCTGTAATGCATCAAGTCTTTCCTTACTAAGATTATCAGTCTCTTTCTTAAGGGCAGCCTCCTCAATCTCCATCTGCATAATCTTTCTTCTCTTCTCATCAAGTTCTGCAGGCATTGAATCAAGTTCAGTCTTAATCATTGCACACGCCTCATCTACAAGGTCTATAGCCTTATCTGGCAGGAATCTGTCTGAAATGTATCTGTCTGACAAAGTAGCTGCACTTACAAGTGCGCCATCTGTAATCTTAACTCCATGGAACACTTCGTATCTGTCCTTAAGACCTCGAAGAATTGAGATAGTATCCTCAACTGTAGGTTCATCAACCATAACCGGCTGGAATCGTCTTTCAAGTGCCGGATCTTTCTCGATATACTCTCTGTGCTCATCAAGAGTTGTAGCACCTATACAATGAAGTTCACCACGTGCAAGCATTGGCTTTAACATATTACCTGCGTCCATAGCACCCTCTGTCTTACCTGCACCGACAATAGTGTGAATTTCATCAATAAACAGAATTATCTGACCTTCAGATTTCTTAACCTCATCAAGTACAGCCTTAAGTCTTTCCTCGAATTCACCACGATACTTTGCACCTGCAACAAGCGCCCCCATATCCAGTGCAAAAAGCTTCTTATCCTTTAAGCCTTCCGGAACATCACCTCTTACAATTCTCTGTGCAAGCCCCTCAACAACTGCTGTTTTACCAACACCAGGCTCACCGATAAGAACCGGATTGTTCTTAGTCTTACGGGAAAGGATTCTTATTACATTTCTTATTTCATTATCTCTGCCGATAACCGGATCAAGCTTTCCATCCTTAGCTCTTTCTACAAGGTCTGTAGCATATTTGCTCAGAGTATCATAAGTTGCCTCCGGATTATCCGAAGTGACACTCTGGTTGCCTCTTACTGTCGCAAGGGCTGACAGGAATGATTCCCTGTTAATTCCATATGTCTTAAAAAGCTGCTTTATGCCCTTGTTAGGTGCTGCAATCATTGCAAGCATAAGGTGTTCAACAGAAACATATGCATCACCCATTCTCTTTGCTTCATCTTCTGCATTTACTAAAACCTTATTAAGATCATTGCTTACATAAAGCTGTACATTTCCTGAAACCTTATTCTTCTGACTAAGCAGAGTCTCAATATTCTTAATAAATGTGTCCTTATCAATTCCCATCTTCTCTATCAGGCTCGCGATAAGACTATCTTCTATAGTTAAGAGACTGTACAGAAAATGCTCCTGATCAATCTCCTGATTACCATAATCGTAGGCAATCTTCTCGCACTGGTTAACAGCCTCAATAGACTTCTGTGTAAACTTATTAATGTTCATACGATTACCTCCTTCTACTGCAATGAAGTCTTAACTACACTGCTTAACTATTGTTTTCCTCTTACAATTGATGTTATACATCTCATTGTTAGCACTGTCAAGAGGTGAGTGCTAATGAATTTATTAAAAAAATATAAAGCCAGCAAAATACTGGCTTTACACTATAATAAATAATTAAATTATATATTTTTATCGCTTTATGTATCTTATCAATATGATATAAGCAGCACAGAAACATCATTAACATTTGTTCCCGTAGGTCCTGTTATAATAAGCCCATCTGTTAGTTTCAAAGCATTATAGGCATCATTATTCTTAAGCACTTCAAATATATCTATTCCTTTATTCTTTAAGACCCCTGCTGTATCACCATCGCTATATCCACCTGCCGCATCCGTAGGTCCGTCTGTTCCATCGCTGCCTATACTGAATACTGCTGCATTTGGCATTCCCTTAATGCCTTCTGCTGCTGATAATGCAATTTCCTGATTTCTTCCACCTTTCCCATGTCCTGTAATATTAACAACCGTTTCACCACCTGCTATGTATGCCAGCTTCTTTCCTGACTTATAATGTGTCTTTGCTATTGATGCCAGAAAACTTCCTGCTTCTTTCGCCTGACAGCATAGCTGGTCAGTAAGCATTACCGGTTCATATCCATACCGTAAGCACTCTCTTGAAACTGCGCTGCATAATTCACGCACACTTCCATTAATAAATGTTGTTACGTTATCAAGTTTCTTTGGCGTTTCAATATCCATAAGTTTATCAGCCGTCTCACTAAGATTCAGATTATATTTTTCTACAATATGTTTTGCTTCCTCACATGTTGTAGTATCTGCACACGCCGGACCTGAAGCAATCATATCCAATGGGTCACCAAGTATATCTGATAATACTATTGACAATACATGCGCTGGCTCACATAACTTTGCAAACCGGCCTCCCTTTACTTCTGATAATCGCTTCCTTATAGTATTAATTTCAACAATATCAGCACCACATGCAAGTAACTGGTTTGTTATATCCTGCAATTCCTCCCCGGAAATTTTAGGTTTTTCAAACAAAGCACTTCCACCACCTGACAGAAGAAACAAAACGGTATCATTTTTATCGAGCCCACTAACCAACTCAATTGCTGCCTGTGTTGCTTTAAATGAATTCTCATCTGGAACAGGATGACCTGCTTCAAAACACTCAATTCTTTCAATCGGTTCTTTTACATGTCCATACTTAGTTATAACAATTCCCTTATCTATTACATCACCAATACAATCACTTGCTGCTTTTGCCATCTGCCATGCAGCTTTTCCTACTGCTACAAGAATAACCTTACCATCAAATTTAGTATCATTAAGTGTTCTCTTAACTGCTTCATCCGGAAGAACTGCTTTTATTGCCGCATCAATTATATTATCTGCAACCGCTCTCAATTCTGTATTCATAAGATTCTCCTTCCTGCCATTATAGCTTATAAACAATATTTACAATTTTATACCTGCCAGCTTTTCATAATAATGTATAATTGCACTGTGGTCGCTGCTTCCATCTCCATTGTTATGCAGATACTGCATTATTTCCTGAACCTGTGCTGTCATGGGTACTGGAGCTCCAACACTGTGTGCACACTCTAATGCATTATTCAAATCTTTAATATGCAAATCTACTCTGAATCCTGGTTCAACATTGTCCTCTATCATCATTGGAACTTTGGCATTCATAACAGTAGAACCTGCTAGTCCGCCTTTTATTGCCTCAAATACACATTCAGGGTCTACTCCTGCTTTCTTTGCCAGAATGAAACTTTCAGAAACTGCCTGGATATTACATGCAACAATTATCTGATTGGCAAGTTTTGTTGTATTTCCAGCTCCAAGTTCACCACATCTTGTAACTGATGAACCCATTTGTGTAAGAATCTGTTTATACTTATCAAATGTTTTCTCATCTCCACCAACCATAAATGCAACTGTTCCATCTATTGCTTTAGGTTCTCCTCCTGACACAGGTGCATCAAGCATATCAATTCCTTTTTCTTTTAATACATCACCAATATATCTGCTGTCGACAGGATTAATTGAACTCATGTCTATAAAACATGTTCCTTTTTTCATATAACCCGCAATACCATTTTCCCCAAGCATTACATCCTTTACCTGAGGACTGTTTGGAAGCATTGTTATAACCACATCACTCTCCATGCCAATCTGTTTTAAATCACCACTTCTGGCACCTGCCTGTACAAGTTCATCGATATTTTCCTTATGATGGTCATTAACAATTAAGGTATATCCTCCTCTGCAAAGATTCTTTGCCATCGGTTTACCCATTATTCCCAATCCAACAAAGCCTATTATCATATATACGCCTCCTGATATTGTTCTAAATGTATTATTATTATAACTTTTATTATATAGAATAATGCGGTCATACTGATAAGTCCATATAGTTCTCATAAGTATAGCCGCATTATGTAACATTTATATTATAAATATATTATAAAATCAATGAAAGAATAAATATTTCAACCATTGATGCAATACCCATTATCAATGTACATACTGTCTGTGTCTTATATCCCTGTTCAGGATCCATGTCACCAAAATTAGTAACTACCCAGAAGTATGAATCGTTAGCATGTGATACTGTCATAGCACCAGCACCTATAGCCATTACACAAAGCACTGTCTTAACAGGTGAAGCAAGTCCAAGAGCTCCAAGCAGTGGAGCAATGATACCTGCTGTAGTTGTAATTGCAACTGTCGAAGATCCCTGTGCTGTCTTTAATATTGCTGCAAGAAGGAATGGGAAGAATATTCCAACTGCTGAAAGCACTTCTGCATGCTGTGTAATAAATGCCACCATTGAACTTGATGAAATAACCTTTCCTAATACGCCACCAGCTGCTGTTACAAAAAGTATAGGACCAACTGTCTTTAATGTCTCATTGGTAATATTGTAAAAATCGGACATCTTATGTGCTGTTGCAAGCTGGATTACTGCAAATATTGTACCAACAGCAAGTGCTATAATTGGTTTTCCAAGGAACTGGCATGCTATGTCAAGTGCGCCAGTCCAGCCTGCCATTGATGATATTGAGCCAAGTGCCATAAGAATGATTGGTACAAGAATTGGAGCTAATGCATTAAATCCATTAGGAAGTTTTCCATACTCTGCAACTAATTCTTCATATGTCTTAGTAACCTCTCCATTGTCTGTTACTTCATCAGCACTCTTTACTCTCTTTCCAATAAACTTAGCATATACAAGACCTGCAATAAGAGGAAATATTGAACATACAACACCAAGTCCCATTACAAGTAAAAGATTATCTCCAACTCCAAGTGTATTAGCAGCTGCTATCGGACCTGGTGTTGGTGGAATAAACACATGAGAAATATAAAGTCCTGCTGAAAGTGCTACTGTCATTGCTACACTTGAAACTGCTGTTCTTTTTACAAGTGCTTTTCTTATTGGATTAAGAATTACAAAACCACTGTCACAGAACACAGGAATTGAAACAACCCAGCCCATAAGTTCTATTGCAAGTTCTGGTCTTTTCTTTCCTACTACCTTAATTACCATATCTGCCAGCTTCAATGCTGCTCCTGTTTTTTCAAGTACCGATCCAATCAATGCACCTAATATAATAACAATACCGATGCTGCTGAATGTACCTGAGAATCCAGCTCCTATAACTGTTGGAATTCCAGACACCTTTGTTCCGTCTGGTTTTACAGTATCAACAAATGGAATCCCTGCCAACATTGCAAGAATAAGTGATACTGCCATAATCGCTAAGAAAGGATGAACCTTAAACTTAGAGATTGCAACTATCATCACAATGATAGCTAACACGAATGCAATTATCAATGCTACTCCTGTCATAAAAACACCTCATTTCTATTTTATTGTTGTACGGTTTGCACAAACCCTTGTGCTTTGTATGACACAATAATAGCATGTAAAGTTTAATAGCAAAATGTTACACAGCACATAATATCATTTTTATTTTGTATTATGTAACAATAATGGTAAATCATATTTTTCATTAATTAATTCATCAGTAATTATGTATGCCAGATACAACGCTGGACTTTCTGTTGGTTTCCTGACATCAAGTCCTGTTATTTCTTTCAGTTTTGATATTCTGTATTGTAATGTATTCTTATGAATATACAGATTGTCTGCTGCTTTCTGTATTGATCCCTGTGCATTAAAATACGCTTTCATCAACGCAATATTTTCACATATATCATTATAATCCATATCTTTGAATACCTTCTTTAAATATTCAAGCTTAATCTCTGTCGGTACATTGCTTATTAAAAGTTCAAGACTAATATCCTCATAGCATATAATCTGTTCATGTTTTTCAGCTGCAGCCGTCCATGCCCTATGTGCTTCAACATAAGCTTCATGCATATCATAGCTTTGGGCTGAATCTATACCAATATTTAATTCAAACTTATCTTTTTCCCACACATATCCTGCCAGCTCTCCTGCAAATTTAACCACATTTTCCGTATCCATATTATCTATGATTATTATCTGTCTTGAAGCATTCCTGAAATGCATTTTATAATTATTTCTCTTTAAAAATGCATCAACATCATTTTCAAATTTTGCAATCTGAGACTGTCCCTGCTGTGAATCTTTAAGGTTGTCCAGCTCATCTATGCTGGCAATAAACACTCTTCTTGGCTTATTAATATCTATTCCCAAAGCCATTCCACGGTCTTCTAAATCAGCATTCTTATATCCTCCATTTATAAGCCATTCTTCATAAAAAGCATTCCTTACACGCTTATTCATAAGCTGTCTATAGTTTGCACGACTCTCCATCAAAAGAATTTCCGTCATCTTTTTTAACAGTTTTCCAGACGTTATAACCTCTTCATATCCACCTGTCATTCCTATCACTCCTACTATTCCGCCATCAAGTTCAAGTGGAAGATTGATTCCTTTTTTTATGCCTTTTGATAAATCATCTTCATCAATATAATATTCCTCAAGATTTTCAGATATAATCTTATACGCACCATAATGAAAATCCCCTATTCTGGATTTATCACGACTTGCAATTATATGTCCTGTCTCATCCATAAGATTAATATTCTGTTTAACAAGTTTTGAAATTTCTTCAACAATCTGAGTTGCAGAATTCTTTGATATATGCATAACACGTACCTCCTCTTTGATAAGGATGTGACGGAATCCGTCACATATTCTTTCTATATATTATTGTACCATACATTTTATATCATTAAAATTTCTTTATAAAATCTTTCAACTTACCTCTGACATTGTGTTGTATGCGATTGTCATATCATACAAATTTATGAATAAATCAGATATTCAGGATTCATAATATTAATTAATAATTATGAATCAAAAAGGAGTATTATATGAGTAATAATATGGATCTTGGATACGATATGTTCTGCTATCAATGTGAACAGACAGCCGGCGGAAAAGGCTGCACTAAACTCGGCGTATGCGGAAAGACGCCAGAAATAGCCAATCTTCAGGATTTGCTTATCTATCAGCTGAAAGGTATCAGCTTCTATGCCAGACATATTCTGGATTCAGGACTTAATGTTGACAAATCTGTTGTCAGCTTTATTGAGAATTGTCTTTTTACCACTCTTACCAATGTTAATTTCAATGTAGATGACCATGTCCATCTTCTTAAACAATCCCAGGACATCAAGAATAATCTGAAAAATATAGTAGGAACAACTGATTACATTACTCCATCTGCTGCATACGAACTGCCTGAAACTAAAGCAGACATGCTTCGTGACGCGCCAATGGCAGGAATAATGTACGATAAGGCATTAGACCCTGATATCCGTTCATTAAGGCAGACAATTCTTTATGGTCTTAAAGGCATCAGCGCTTATGGACATCAGGCAAGAGAACTTTCATATTACAGTGATAATGTTGACAATTTCTATATCACTGCACTTGAAGCAATCACTGATAATACTCTCACCGTTGAGGAGCTTATCCGTCTGACTCTTAAAACAGGTGATATGGCTATCGAGATTATGAAAAAACTTGATGAGGCAAACACTACCATTTACGGTAATCCATCGCCTCACACAGTTAATGTACACATTAAGAAAGGTCCATTTATAATTGTTTCAGGACATGACCTTAAAGACCTTGAAATGCTTTTAAAACAGACAGAAGGACTCGGCATTAATATATACACACATGGTGAAATGCTTCCTTCACACGGTTATGAAGGGCTTAAAAAATACAAGCATCTTGTTGGTAACTTCGGCGGTGCATGGCAGGATCAGCAGAAGCAGTTTGACAATCTTCCGGGCTGTATCCTTATGACAACCAACTGCCTTATGCGTCCAAGAGACACATATAAAGACCGTATATATTCTACTAATGTTGTAGGCTGGGATGGCATAAAATATATAGAGAAGAAGCCTGACGGTGAAAAGGATTTTTCTGAAATCATAAAACAGTCTCTTGAACTTGGAGGCTTTACCGAAGAGCAGGAAGTAAAAGAAATTCTAGTAGGATTCGGACATGAAGCTGCTCTGTCTCATGCAGTTGAACTTGTGGAAGCTGTCAAATCCAAGCAGATAAGACATTTCTTCCTTATTGGTGGCTGTGATGGTGCAAGACCTGGCAGAAGTTATTTTACTGATTTTGCCACTATGGTTCCTGATGACTGCATGATTCTCACTCTTGCATGCGGCAAATATCGTTTCAATAAGCTTGATTTCGGCACAATTGCCGGACTTCCAAGGCTTCTTGATATCGGACAGTGTAATGATGTATATTCTGCTATTCTTATTGCCAATGCCCTTGCAGATGCATTTGATACAGATGTCAATGGACTTCCTTTATCTCTTATTGTTTCATGGTATGAGCAGAAGGCTGTTGCAGACCTTCTCGCCCTGTTAAGCCTTGGCATTAAGAATATTTATCTCGGTCCAACACTTCCAGCATTCTTAAGCCCTAATGTATTACAGTACCTTGTAGACACTTTCCAGTTAAGACTTATAAGCAATCCGGAAGATGACATTAAGACATGTCTTGGACAGGCTGTTTAAATGTTCCTCCTAAAAAGGCTGCCACAAAGTGGCAGCCTTACATACCTCATTAACATTCTTATAATTCCGCCAGTCCGGCAAGTGCAACATATTTTTCTGATACTGTAAACCATGTAGGGAAATCTGTTATTCCTGACTGTGGCAGATTGAATATCCGCTGGAACTCCTTAACCGCTGCTGCCGTCTGCTCACCATATATTCCATCAGTACTCAGAACCGGAATGGAATTATAATACTCTCCTATAAGGTTAAGCTGTTCCTGCAGCTGTCTTACCTTCTGCCCGGATGAACCTATATCAAGATTAGTTCCCGGCCATGAATAAGGAATTCCGCTTATCTGTTCTGCCGCATTAATATACACATCCTGACCATAATAATATCTTAATATATCAATTGATGAATAATTCTGATCTCCCAGATACTTGCTTCCCCACTGTGAAAGCCTGTTAGGACATGTCACCCTCTTTCCATCGCAGTACTGTGTAAGTATCGGCTGTTTAACATTAGGTCTTGATATGTAATTGTCAAATATATCATCTACTACCTGTGATATACTTTCAAACACATTTCTTCCATTAACCCATTTCTGGTCATATGCAGTTGATGAAGTTATTGTAAAATCATAAAATTTGTTCCTGTACCATTCTGTATATACCCGGTTTAATGTAAATGACATAATAGCAAGCACATTTGCCTCAATTGTCTGCCTCGGCCATGTTGAATATATCTCAGAACTTGCCACATTCTTAATATAATCCTTATAAGTAACATAATAATTATCTGCCTCAGTATCTTTAGGCGGTCCGTCATGTACAACTACAATTTCAGGAACAACCACTCTGTCAAGCACAATTTCACCCGACTGTCCCATAGGCTTAATCTCTTCTTCATCAATCTTAGGTGGGTAATCTCCATATAATGTGTTAACAGGTATGACTATATTATTCTGTGAATTATCCCTTGCAGACATCTTTACATTCTGAATGCTTAGCTCCCCCGAAAACATATCACTGCCTGATATATTTACATTATCAAATCCTGGCGCACTTACAGCTATGTCATACTCTGAAAATGGCTGCCTGTTCCCCGGTTCCATGCTATATTCAATTGGAGGCGTTCTTAAGTCATTAAATATACTTATCCCATCTCCATCTGTACCACTTTCTCCTATTATATTATCAGGATTTCCTGTATACGACAGTCTTACAGCCGCTCCTTTAATTGGCACATTTTCTTCATTGACAACACTTACCTTCAGTCGGCCTTTATCAATATTATTTTCTGGCACTTCAAATGTATGTACATATCCAACGTTCATAATCTGTCCTCTTTCTCATCTTAAGATAAATATATGTGACAGGTACGCTTATTATGTCTTTTGCATACAATAATATGATTAATATTATCGGAGATATTATGGCTCAATATAAGATTGCTGTAGATGCCGGACACGGCGGAAGCGACTATGGTGCAACATATAATGGCAGAGCTGAGAAAGATGACAACTTAAAGCTTGCTCTTGCTGTAGGTGATATATTGGAAAAAAATGGTATTGATGTTGTGTACACCCGTACTACTGATGAATATGAGACACCTTTTAAAAAAGCGACTGATGCCAATGATTCAAAGGCTGATTATTTTGTATCAATCCACAGAAATTCATCTCCTACGCCTAATCAGTACACAGGCGTAGAAACTCTTGTTTACAATAATTCCGGTATTAAATCACAGATGGCTGCCAATATCAATTCTGAGCTGGAAAAGGCTGGCTTTAAAAATCTCGGAATTACCGAACGTCCTAACCTTGTTGTACTTAAACGGACAAAAATGCCTGCTGTTCTTGTAGAAGCCGGCTTCATTAACAATGATAAAGATAATGAAACATTTGATAAGAACTTTAACCAGATTGCAAATGGAATCGCAGATGGTATTCTTAAGACCCTTGGAATTAAACCAAAGACAGATAAAACTACTGCACAGGCTGCCTCTGGCGAAGTCCCATCAGTGAAATCAGATTCTGCCAAATCCACTGAAATCACGCCTGCAGCATGTGAGAAAAAGCCTGCACCTCCTGCTAAACCATCATGTAACTGTGATGAAGACCTCTCTCCTGAGCCTCTTTACCGTGTTCAGGTTGGTGCCTACCGCAATAAAAATAATGCAGACCGCATGCTTAATTCCCTGCTTATTGAAGGCTTCCCAGCTTTTATCATATATGAAGATGACTATTATAAAGTTCAGGTTGGTGCTTTCAGACAGCTTTCAAACGCCATCAAAATGGAGCAGAAGCTTCGTAAATTCCGCTACAACACCTATATTGTATACTCATAATTATAAAATTGGCACCAGACTGAATATTTTCAATCTGGTGCCTGATTTTAACTATAATAATCAGTTTTCTTCTGAATTTAAAACTTAATTCTTCACTTCTGCTTCTTCACTTGCAGCAGCGCTCATTCCTTCCGGAAATCCAGTAAAATTCACATTCTTAGTAGTCTTGGCATCATATGTATTAGCTTTCATGACTTCTGTAAGATCAAAGCCTGTAGTCTCTTTGATACTCTCTATAGTCTTTGCAAGTACTGATGGCACATTACCGCTGAATGTTCCAACACCATTCTCACCAGAACCTCCGTCAATAATTGTAACCTTATCAATGCTTTCAAGTGGTTTAGCTATTGCCTCAGCCATCTCCGGAAGGACTTTAATAATCATCTCTGTCATTGCTGCTTTACCATATTTTGCCATAGCTTCTGCTTTCTTCTCCATAGCTTCCGCTTCAGCAAGACCTTTGGCCTTAATACTTTCAGCATCAGCCATACCCTTTGCTTTAATGGCCTCAGCTTCAGCAATTCCCTGTGCCTTTACCGCTTCGGCTTCCTGTTCTTTTGCGAATCTGTCAGCCTCTGCCTGTGCTTTCTTAGCTTCTGCCTGCTTCTGGATTTCAAACTGCTTTGCTTCTGCTTCCTTCTGTCTCTGATAAAGCTGTGCATCAGCCTTCTGCTGTGCTGCATATTTCTCTGCTTCTGCCTGTTTACGGATGTCAGCATCAAGTGTCTTTTCCTTAACAGCAATCTCTTTTTCTCTTAACTCAATTTCCTTCTCCTGCTTTGCTATATTAGCATTTGCAGTTGTAATTTCGATTGTTTTTCTCTGTTCCTGCTGTTGGATTTCATATGCAGCATCCGCCTCAGCCTTCTTGACATCAGCAGTTTTCTTTAATTCCTGCTTTTTAATTTCAAGTTCATTATTTCTTTCTGCAATTGCTGTCTCTGCTTCAATTCTTGCATCATTAGCCTGCTTGGTTGCATTAGCCTTTGCAACAGCTATATCTCTTTCAGACTCCGCTCTTGATATCTGTGCCGACTTGCTGATACTTACAACCCTGTCAATACCAAGATTTTCAATAACATTACCCTCATCAGTAACATTCTGGACATTAAAGCTTACAATTTCAAGACCCATTCTTGCCATATCCGGTGCAGCATTCTCCTGTACCTTCTCAGCAAACATTTTTCTGTCCTGAACAATATCTTCAAGTCTCATCTGTCCTATAATTTCACGGACATTACCCTCTAACACATCCCCTACAGAATTTCTAATATAATCTTCATTCTTATTTAGGAAATTGCTGGCTGCTTTTTCAAGCATTTCTGTTGTTGAACCAACCTTAATTTTAACGGCTGAATCAATATTAACATTAATATACTCATTCGTAGGAACTGATTCCTTAGTCTTTACATCTACTGAAATCATTTTAAGTTCCAATCTGTCAACTCTCTGTAAAAACGGTATTCTTAATGCTGATTTACCAATTACAAACTTTGGATGTTTTCTAAGACCTGAAACAATCAATGCCCTGTCTGTTGGTGCTTTAATATAACTTG
>ERZ1026856.1128-NODE-1128-length-14090-cov-6.262985_pt1 | contig 14090 bp, 17 predicted proteins | sample MGYA00380158_ERZ1026856 | MGnify/ENA primary metagenome ERZ1026856 (study PRJEB33269, sample SAMEA4719794) | human gut metagenome | biome: human-associated habitat; feature: organic feature; material: feces | place: Cameroon | collected 2013-10 ...
TTTGTCAATATACTTGATCATTTCGCTCTCCTTTCATATCTTTTAATTCTATTAATAAGTCTACTTGTAGAAATATCAAAGAATTTTCCATCCTCTTTAGTCACATATCCAATTAATACATTCTCTCCAGTTTTATAAGGAGAATCTATATACTCTTCAACAGAAGAAAATTCTTGTGAAGGAAGAGCAATAGTTCTAATCCCTTCATGGGTCTTGATTGTTTTCCCAATCAAATTAGGAAGAGTTCTATCTTCATCAAATGTCAAATCATAGTCATATCTACAATGAATATCTTTGCCATTTACTTTGATATCAAACTCTTCATAGATCATGGTAGTATCATCACTATAGAAAGACAAATGCACTTTTCTAACCTTTGCTAAAACTGAAAAGTCATCATAAGTGCTTCTAATATGCCATTTATAATCATTAATCTCACCACTTGAATGAGGACTAATGATATAGAAATATCTGCCGGAGTTATAGATCGCATGAGGAATATCTGTGAATAGATATTTCCTATCGCTCATAAAGAATGACCCATACTCGAGAGATATATTCTCCAGATATTTAATCATGAAATGCCTCCAATTGCAATATAATACTTCTTTGTGGCCTTGTCAAGATCATTAAATTCATCGAGCTTCTTCTTGAAGTTACCGGAAGCCTTGGGATCATTAGGATGCTTATACAAATATTCCAATTCATTAAAAGCATAAGAGATTACAGCTTTTGCAGCATCGAGATGACGAGACTTATCGGTAGCTTTAAGACTACGTCCATATACAACATCTTCAATTCTAATAGCAGGAGCATCAGATGAAGTATCAATAGGAAAAGAAGATGTCATAGAAGTATCGCGAGTGTTGTTATTATCGGAAATCTTGATTCTGATTCCTCCATGCTTAAACTTTTTACCGTCAGGCTCAATATCTCCAAGAACCTGATAGCTATGCTTTCCATCGATATTGATTTTCGCTGCTTCAAATAAATACTCAACAGCAAGCTCACTCATTTCATTAAGCTTATAAGTTTCCATAATACATAATTCCTTTCTTTTCAATTAATTAAGTATTGGGTGAGAATTATCTTCTCACCCAATATTATAATATACAATTGATCTCTATTTACAGAGCAGTCATGATAGTCTTAGCTAATTGGGCAGACCATCTGACAGTGTTCTTATCAATCTTCAGGACAGCATCATTGAAAGGACTTTCATTATAATACTCCTGGAAATTGAATTCAGGATCATACTTAAGAGCTTTGCTCATATAATAATTGAAATCATTCAGAATCTTAGCACGGGCTTTAGCTTCTTTAGAGCTAGCAATAGCCATAGAAGGAAGATTCTTAAACTTATCAGAATGGAGCTTCTCTTCAATTACAGTATTCATAGCCCAAAGCCTACAAAGCTCATACTTAATTCCATTTATATTCTTAGCCTCTTCATACTTCTTAAGAAGCTTATGAGACTTAGCATACTCAGCTTCATAGTCTCTTTTCTTAATATTCTTAATGAAGAGATTGCCATCCTGATCGAACTTCACAGGAAGATCTTTAGCCTCACTGAAATATGCTTCAGCATAAATACAAGGCTTCAACATAGTTTCATAAATCTTCATTACATCAGGAGAGAGATTAGATTTATCAAGCTTCTCATCAAATTCTCTAAGCATTCTTACAGAATGGCAAGAGTCAATCATTGTAAGAGTAGTATAGATAGGATCGAGATATTTTACAGAGAAACTTTCCTTAATAGGTTCAGCCTTAGAAGAAATTCTCTTGATAATAGACTTGATTCTGGAGCCTTTGAACTTTCCAACAAGTCCATCATAGAGAATATAAATCTTCTTGTTCTCTTTGGCATACTTCTCAAAATCTCCAGGAGCTACATATGCAGAACTCTTCTTAGAGATATCTACATCAATGAGTTTCAGCATTCTATCGACAAACTGAGAGCATACCATACTTCTCTTCATATTCAGAGGAATTCTGAATACATATCCAAGAAGAAGATTGATATAAGAATAAGTAGTCTTACCTACATTCTCAATGAAATCTTCGATATTATTCTTCAGTTTATCAAAGTCAGGCTTCTTCAAGAAGATAGCATAGACAGCTACGTGTTTATCTGCAGGCTTAGTCTCAATATTTTCAGTAATGAAACCGCCAACAGCACCTTTCTTAGATCCTTCAATACCAAAAGAATACATCTTTTTCAATGCAGGATCAAAGGAAATTGCAGCATGAGAGAAAGTACTATGAGTGAATCCCTTAATAGCTGCAGAGAAAGCACTCTTACCTTCATGAAGAGTAATGAATACAGGATACAGCATATTATCTTCAGATACAGCAGCTGCTTCCTGATATTCATCTTCTTCTTTCATACCGGTGAGATCCACAAATTCAGTAGAACCCTGATTCATAATGCTCTTTACTCTCTTAGTAGCAATTACAGCATTTCTAGGAGTATAATCTACATCAGGCCAGCCAAGACCAGTAAGAGCATTATCAATGATATCTTTAGTTTTATCATCTTCAGCTTTCTTCTTGGCTAGCATAAGCTTCTCAATAGAATGCTTCCATTCAAGAGAATCATAATTATACCCCATGCCAGAGCAAGCATTGCAATAATCATTGAACCAGTTGCTCATATTCTCAGAAATGATGCCTGCACTAATAGCATCTCCGATAGGATCTGCTTCAGCATCAGGAAGATTATCAATAATCTCATCAGGAGTATAGAAAGGAAGATCCTCAAAAGGAATTACATCATAATTTACATTCTGATGAGTTCCAATATACTCATTGACTGATTTATCGATAATATTATGAGTGAGAACTCTATCATAATTCTCAGTTTTAGTAATAGACAGATTGAGAAGATCCTGAGCTCTATCTGAAGTAGTTACAGACTCATTGGTAGCAAAAGTCTTATGAGATAAAATCTGATCTCCAAGATAGCTCTCATTGATTAGATCTTCTACTTCAATTGGATCTATATCCTCTTTGGAAGAATAATGAGCTTTAAGAAGCTTATAATGCTCTTCATTGTCAATTCCAAAAATTTCAATAGATTTCCAATCGGATTCTCTACGAATTTTATGAGGATAAGAATTATAATTATCCCACATCTTTTCAAGCTCACTAAGATTTGCACAAGGTGTGATAATAGGATAACCAGTATCATCCATATACCGTTTAGCATCGTCGCGATCATAATCTGTATAATTAGGGATCACATGCTCATCTTCAACCTGCTCTTTGATAATCTTCTGAGGAATATCTCCATCATCATCAAAATCTCCAAAAGATTCTCTCAATTCCCCATAACGAGCATTAACGTCGATATCATAAATAAGTCTAGAGATCTCATCAGATCTCTCTTTCTTATCTTTAGGAAGACTAAGATAATTAGCATACATCTGCTTCATATCTTCATATGTTTCAGGACTTCCAATGATAGCAAGTCCTTCATCCTGAATCTTGTCCATATAATCATCAAGAGGATCTCTTTCTTCGATCTTATGGGTTTCAGGATGCTTTTCAATGTAGTTTTCTACATTAAAGTCATCAGTAAAAAAGCTCATTCCATTTCCTCCGTTCCAGCGTTAGATACATACAAGTCTTCCATAGTATCAATCACATTCTGAGGAATATCCTCAGGAGTAGGATAAATATCAGAAGACAAGTAGTAGTTTTTAGGAGTATGAATAAAGCAACCGCCATCGGCTGTCTTAGAAAGAATCACATGAGGTTTAATAGCAGTAGGACTATCATAAACCTTAACTGCTCCAGAGAGAATCTCATTCTCTCTAACGACTCCTCTACGAATCATTTCCATTCCTAAATCTTCAGAAGTAAAATCACGAAGTTTAAGATTCTCACAAAGCATCAATTCATCATATACTTTAATGCTATGGTCAGTAAGAATATGAAGTGCTTCAGAGATAGATTTGCAAGATTTCATCTTTTCAAATTTCTCACAAGCATCAGCTTCATTATAGACAAGAATTTGAGAAGGCTGATACAGCTCTTCAAACCTCTCAAGCCCAACTGTTTTAAATGTATCATCATCGCCTCTGACAAGAACTTCATTATTCTTATCATTACCGATAGCGATATCAAATGCATTCTTTACAGTATACGGAATAATGAAAGTAGAATATCTTCCCATAGAAGGAATAGCATTTACTTCTTCTTTAACAGGATGCTTATCTATAGTCATATAGTCCATATTCTCATCATCTTGATAAGTCTTAAAACCATATTGATCATAGATATACTTAGCAACCTTGTTGTTTTTATTTACAGACAGATACTTGCAGTTCATGTTCTTGGTTGCAAAATCAAGAATCTGTTTAGAAAGATCATGGCCCTTGAACTTGGGAAGGACTTCTAGAGATACAATCCATTTAGTGCCATCATCAAGATACTCGCAAGATCCTACATGGCATACAAGTTCATTCTGTGCATCAAACCACATGTATCCATCACATTTATACTCACTAGTATCCCGGCAGCGTACATGTTTAAGAACAGGATATTCTTTCTTGTATTTTTCAATCACAGAATCTGTAATTCTAATCTTTTTAAGAGAAGAAAGACTAATTCTCTTTTTAGGCTTGAAATCATCATCAAGCTCAGACTTCTCTTCATGAAGAAGTTCAAGTCTTAGAGACTCATTGATAGAATTATACTTTTCCACCCATTCCCAATTCCAGTTATAAAGCTCAGCAGTATTCTTACCATAGGTATACTGAATGCCTCTTCTACCTTTTGCTTCACCAACTTTGATTTCTCCAATTCTATTAAGTCTTACATGATTAAGAACCCATACTTCTCCTGTAACTCTGCAATCAGGAACTTCTTCCTTTGTAGGGATGTAAACTTCTTGATCTTCTTCAGGATTATATACATAGAATGTCTTGCCTTTGATATTTGCAGACATTGCTCTCAGGCATCCATCAATAGTAGAGGCAAAACAAACTCTTTGAGTCTTGCTATCCTCATAGCCTTTATCAACCAAAAAGTTTCTAGGAACTCGAGGTTCAAGACTACCGATATTAGGATTCTCACTAATATGGAATAATCTCCTCTTATCACGAGTGACAACTTTTCTACCAGTAGCTTCCTCTACAATAATTCCAGACTCATTGATGAAATAGCTTACATGAGTAGCAGTCTTCTGATCAAGGTTCTCATATTTAATCTCAGCCAGAGCTTCCAGAAGCTGAGCGAAATTATTATTGGTCAGTCTAAGATAGTTAAATTTACCAAGATTGGTAATCATAACTTCCTTAGCAAGCTGTTTACCTCTATATATAGGCATCTCTCTCTTATTGGGGTTATTGCCACCATCTTTAACCTCAATGATAAGATTGGCAGGAATATAGTAGATATCAGTAATCCAGCTATGAGTTTCTCCATTGAAATCATAATCCAAAACAGGACCAGGCATCTGAATATCTTTAGAGTCGATATTCAGAACTTTATCCATGAATTCAATAGTAGCTTTCTCATACTTACCAGTATAGGTAAACATAGTACCATCAGAATATTTATACTTTCCAGAGATATGTCTATTACTAAGCATCTTTTCTTGTTGCATTGGATCATCAAGAAGAGTGGGCTTATTATAGACTCTCATATGTCTTTCAAGAGCGATTCTTCTTACTTCTTCTCTGCACTTAGGATTATCACAGAGATTGTTGTAGCGAGAAATCTTCTCATTCCAAGTATAAACATTCTTTTTACAGATCATGCATGTGCCATGATCTGTCTTATTAATTGCTTCATATACAACTCTAGTAGCTGTATAGTTTTCAGGGATAAGAGCAGAATGCTCTTTCTCAACGTGCTCGATCAATTCCATTCTGGGATATTTCTCATCACAGAAAGGACAATGATATTTGATAGAGGTTTTATACACTTTCTTCGGCATAATGTTTCAATACCTCCTATGATTTATTACTCCTATGTTGACGAGTATGTTTTTATGACCTTAGTAGGGTTAATATTAAACACTGGAACTAAATAGTAAATTTTGATTTGATTGGTGGTGAGCATTATAAACACTCACGAGTATTTGTTTTCAGTCAATGAATTCAATGAGCCAAAAGTTTATAAAGATAGTAAAGCTATCTCTCAGATACTTACTCATCTTTTACTTTTAGAACCTGGTACTTTTCAGTCTCACCCTAATATGGGAGTGGGACTTGTATCTAAGTATCGTTATACAATGGAAGATAAAATTACTGATTTGAAGAATGATTTCAAGCTTCAAATAGAGAAATATCTTCCTCAATATCAAGGTGTACAAGTGGAAGTATTCCTTCAGAATCATATCTGCTATATCAATGTCACTATTGACAATACAATTTATGCATTCTATTATGATTATGAGACAGATAACTTCCAATCTACATTTAAAGCATTAGCTGATCTGTAAAGGAGGATATACATAATGGCTAATCATTTTCGCATGGATGATCCGATGGAAACTAATTTCACTAATCCTACCTATAGTGTAGATCTTACTGCAAAGAAAGATGAACCCAAGAAAGAAGCTCCTTATGAGGAAGAGCAGGTTGCTACTCTGCAAGATCTGATGGATGAAACTCCTGAGAAGCCTAGGGGTAAGCCTGTTATGGATTCTAATTCTCTGAAGAATGCTCAGGAATTTGATCCTACAGTCCTGATCCCTAAAAAAGAAAAGGTCGATGAAGGCGCTAATGAGGTGTACAATGCACTCGATCTGGCTGTCGAGCGTACCAAAAAGGAAATTACAGAATTCCACAATGATCTTGAAGCTAAGATGTATGAGGAATTTGTAGAAAAGGAAAATGATACTGAGCTTGGTGCTGTGGAAACTGAGCAGCCTACCATTGCAAATTCTGAACCTGAAGAAGAGGAAGACGATCTGATTCACGAGGAGCCTGCTTCTTCTGAACCTGAGAAGGTTATCAACGTTCCTAAGTTCGAGCCTGATAAGAATCCTCCCAAGGAGGAAAAGAAGAAGGAAACTAAGAAGGTCTCTGTATCTAAGACTGCTGACTCTGAGTTTGAATATGAAGAGTCTGAGCTGGATAAGGATCTGAAGGCTATGACTGATGGTGCTCAGGCTCCTGAAGAGGATAATACTGAGAGTGATGAGGATGTCACTCGTAAGTATATCGATAGTGCTAAGACCGTTATTAAGCCTAAGCATACTATCGATCTGAGCAAGTTCTCTATTAGCAAGGAGCCTGTTAAGGCCAGCACTATCATTGTCAATACTGCACATGCTGATGCAGATATTGCAGACTGGATTATGTATGATGCCGGTCGTTCTATTGCTGTTAAGGGTCTGACTGGTGCTGAGCTGCTTAAGCTCAATACCAATAACAATGCCCGTAACAGACTGAATATGATGAAGGATACTTATAAGATTATCTACGATCACGTGGTTGATGAAAAGAAGCCTGATTTCTACACTTGGATGAAGCAGGTTAAGTATTCCGATATCGATCATATTTATTTCGCTCTCTATATGGCTACCTTCCATGGCTCTAACTTCATTTCCTATCAGTGCCCTGACTGCAAGAAGGTCTTCACTAAGGAGATTCCCTTCCAGGATTGCGTCAAGTATGCTGATGATGAGGTTAAGGCTAAGGTTAAGGAGATGCAGGAACTGCCTACTGATAACGGTGTGATTCCTTATAATGTCGATCTGGTTCAGGTCAATGACAAGTTTGTCTTTGGTATGAAGATTCCTTCTGCCTATAACCTGGCTATTGAGACTTCCAGTATGCCTCGGAATATTCTCGATAAGTATTCTGATCTTATCGACACTATTACCTATATCGATGCTGTTTATACCATCGACTATACTAATATGCAGCTCATTCCTGTGGCTATCCCTGTTGTTAAGGATGACCCTGTGAAGAGTGCTGCTAAGAAGATTAAGACTCTGTATGATATTCTGAAGAGTCTGACTTCTGATGAATTCTTCTCTGTTCGTGGCTATATTGCTAAGACTGAGACTGAGGGAGCTAAGGTCACTTATCAGATCCCCACTACCAAGTGTCCTGATTGTGATACTGAAATCCCTGGTGAGACTGTTACTGCGGAAGGCCTCCTTTTTACACGGCATCAGTTGGGAGCCTTCGCGAATATGTAAACTTCATTCAAGTAATTGTATCGGAGATGCGTGGGCGAGTTAATTTAATGGATCTCTTCAATGCTCCATTTAATCTCGTCCACGAACTCTATTACTATACATTTACTGTGAGGGAAGCTAGAGAAGAAGACAGGAAGAAAGAGGAACAAGAGAAAAAGAAAAAAGAGGAAGAAGAGAAGGCAAGGCAACAGTCTCGCAAGAAACTTCCTACTTCCTTTGATCGTCCTCTTTCTCCTGCTGCTCTGGCTAAAGCTTCTAAAGCAATGAAAGCCCAAGCTGATGATGAAAAGAAAAGCGAAGGTAATATATTTAAGAATTCCGAGCCATCACTTCCTTCAAATATTGACACTGGTGAACTAGCTGATTTATTGGAGGAGGGTTTGTAATGAATAAAACCGATGATTTTGTAAAGTCGATTTCCTCCGATGATATTCCTAGTATCGTAACTCATTGCTTTGATGAGCTTATGGTATTATATCATATGGTGGGAAATCGACAAGATATTGAGATTTGTGCTGATGGTAAAATGCCCATTTCATTTATGATTCTTATGGAATCAGAAGATGATGCCATTAAGCTTGTTGATGCTATGAATGGACTTGATTTCTCTGTATATGGAACTTCATATACTGTAGAGATGTCTCGTTCTTCCGCATCTATTCATACGTCTATTAGAGCCGCCTGCTAAGGGCGGCTCTTTTTATCTTATAAAGATTTTCAAATAGATATTATATTAGTATGAAGTACAAAACTTCTGAATAAATAATTTGTAAAGGAGAGATCAAAATGAATGATGATACTAGAGAGTATTTACTGAGAACAGCTATGGATGTAAAATATTTAGCACGAGAAACTGAACATGATAAAAAATGCATTGCAGGAATTTCAACTGAAATTCATACTTGTAAATATGATAGAAGTATAATTTTAAGCTGTTTATCGCTTAAATCTGCTGATGGAGAAATCACTGATATTGAAACTCTTAAAGCTAAACTTGCTTCTAATGAAAAAGTAATAACCCATGTATTTGCATCTTTTATTCCGTGCTATAGCATAGATGAAGTATTTGATCTAGGCTGGATGGGATGCAAAGATTTCAAGTTTGATAAATTCTTTAAAGGATATACATTCAAACTTTATGACTGATAAAGGAGAAATTAAAATGAACGATATTACTAGAGAGTATTTACTGAAGAAGGCTCTGGATGCAAAGTATTTAGTACAAGAATCCAGCAATGATAAAAAATACATTACAGGATTTGCAACTAAATTCCATACTTGCAAAGATGGTAGGCACTTAATTTTATGCTGTCTATCATTTAAATCTAATGATGAAGCAATCGCTGATATTGAAACGCTTAAAGCTAAACTTACTTCTGATGAAAAAGTGATGGCTCATGTATTTGCATCTTATATTCCATGCTCTACTGATGGAGATGTAATAATGGATCTGGGTTGGATGAAATGCAAGAATTTAACGTTTGATAAATTCTTAAAAAATTATACACTCAAACTTTATGACTGATTTATAAGATAAAGGGCGGAGTTAATCCGCCCTTTTCTTTTTTGTCCTTGCCACATAGAATTAAGAGGTGATTATATGCCAAATATTAATAAACAGGTCGAAACTGCGGAACGACATCTTCGAGTGGATCTTATTGATCCTGATAAACTGGTAAAAGTAAATGATCTTAAAGAGATCACTAATCCAGTTGCTTTCGTTCGCAGAGGTGTTCCGACAAGTGATGGATTATGGTCAAATGAAATTTTTGGTATTACTCAATATCAGCGAGCTAATACATTTGCATATATTGATCTTCATGAAGAATTCATTAATCCTCTCATCTACAAACTCTGGTGCAAAGTTGATCCTGATGTGAAACTATGTGTCCATGGTGTTAAGAATTATATCATTAATGCTAATGGAGAACTTCAGGAGAATGAAGATGGAGAGAATGGTATTCAGTTCTTGAAGAAGCATATCAAAGAATATAAATTCAGAAGAACTGAGTCCAATAAACGTGATATGAATATCGACTTCATTCAGAAGTATATTGGACGGCCTGAATTCTTCATTAGTAAGATGATTGTCATCCCTGCATACTATAGAGATATCAATACTGATCAGGGTAAAGTTACCGTAGATCAGATTAATGCTCTCTATAGATCTCTTATCATTTCTGTCAAGGCTCTCAGAGAATCTTCTAGTTATGGATTGAATCTTTCCTCTGCTAATAGAGGTAGAATTCAGGAAACTCTTGTTCAGATCTATGACTGGTTTGGTTCTGGTACTCAAGTTGGTACTGATGAAGTTTCTGGACAGATTCCTGGTAAATTCGGTGTTCTGCGTAGATCTGTTATGTCTAAGACTACAGACTATGCCTCTCGTCTAGTCATTACTGCTCCTCAGCTTAAAGTTGAAACAGTAGATGATGTAGATGCAGATATTGATTATTGTGTAGTGCCTTTGGCATCTACACTTGCAAACTTCTTCCCATTCATTATTTTTAATGCAAGAAGAATTCTGGAGAATGAGTTTAGCTCTAACTCTGTAATTCCTACTGTTGGTAAGAAGTCTGGTGAAATCAGATATTTGCATCCTAAAGATTATCAGAGTGAATTCTCTGATGAGAGAATCAGAAAAGAAATTGAAAGATTCTTAACTGGTTTCTCTAATAGATTTATTCCTATTGAAGTTCCTACTGTAGAAGGGATCACTACAAGGCTTAAGTTTAAGGGTTATAATGTAACCATGGAAGAGCTTAAGCAGAGACCTGATACTCCTTTCTTGAAGAGAGATATGACCTGGTGTGATATCTTCTATATGGCTGCAATCGAATCTGTTAAAGATCGTTGTGTGCTTATTACGAGATATCCTATCGACTCTTATTTCAACCAGTTCCCCTCTAGAGTTAAGGTAAGTAGTACAGTAGAAACTGAACCTATGGTGCTTAATGATACATTCTATCCTAAGTATCCGAAGATTCGCCAAGAAGATATTGGCAAAGATACCTCCAATAAGTTTGTGGACTCTCTTAACGTGAGTAACCTCATGCTTAACGGCATCGGTGGTAAACCATCAATAATTGCTTCCGATGTAAAACAAAACCTCTCTAATTGTCTGGAAACCCCTATAGAGCTCTATGAGCTACAACGTGATCTGCAAAGGTGTGCGTGAATGCTTGAAAATCATAGAGATTGGGCAATCAGCAGCTAAGATTCTATTTTGAAAGAAGGTGATATAGAATAAAGTTCATCGACTATCGAAAAGCACTATTAGGTGAACTGAGTAGAGTAGGAGAAATCCGAAACGGGAGGCACTCTATAAGAGTGAAGATATAGTCAGGCTGTATATGAAAGTATATGGAAATATTGTACGGACTATAAACGTCGCTAATTGTAGTCCTTAAACTCCTTGAATTGCTGGAATGCTAAGTCCAATAGGATACGCTAATCAGCAGCTAAGACTTTATAAAGAAAGAAGGTGATAAAGTAAAGTTCAGAGACTATCGAAAAGCATCTATAAATAGATGAACTGAGTAGAGTAGGCCGATAAGCTTATGATCGGTCGAAGTGGGGAGATCAGATTTATTCTGATATGATATAGTCCAATTACTCTGGAAACAGAGGAAACAGAGTTGCGTCTGTGAAATTTCATTAAGGATGGCGATCAGGTAACTGTTAAAGGTGTTTATAGTGATGAGGCTAATGCTGAATTGATTAAGATTATTAATTCTAGAAGAAACCTCTTAGGACTTGATGGCAAGGGTGTTAGAACTTCTGAAAAGGAAGCTTCTCTTGCTATGTATTGTCTTACTAGAACACTTGATGAGGATAAGAAGAAAACTTCTTCTCCTGTGTTTTAAATATATTGCTAGCTGGAACTATATTCCAGCTAGCTTTTAAATATTCATTTATCATCATATTAAAGGAGAGTGATTTACTTATGGCAGAAGAAAAGAAATTATCCTTTGAAGAGATTAAGGAATTCTATAAAGAACGAAAATTGGATCCATTACATACAAATTCATCTTATCATTGTTTAGATGGATCTAAGATAACAACCGATGTTGGATATTTTGACGAATGCATGGAGAATGGATTCCTTGTAGATCTTGAAATCTTTATGACTGGAAGAAGTACAAGTGGAGGCAGTGGTGGTGCTGGACCATTGTATGATAATGCTGTTTTTACGCCTCAATGCGTTAGAAAATGCAGTGAATGCAAAGAATCAACATGCTATGCAGGTGGTAGGCGCTGGTCACCATGTAATGCTGGCGCTGTGCCATTATATAGTGATGCTGTTTCTACAGCTCAATGTATTGGAAAATGCGGTGGAGGAGAAGGACACACATGTGGTGCAGGTGCTGGACATTGTTGCAATGCTGGTACTGGGGCACCTTTATATGAAAAGAATGACAAGTAAGCCTATATGGCTTACTTGTCTAACTTTTGAAACAGTTTAATAATGAAATATTTTAAGGAGATGGTGTTTCCATGACTTTCTATAATATGCTTAGTAATATCCTGAATACCACTACTACAAGAGCTAGAAGAAGTAACTGGAATAACTCGTTTATTACTCGTGAATTTAATCAGAGAACTAAGAAGATTGAGGTCGTTCTCTATATGAAATACTCCTTCAGCGATGATTATATCAAGAGCCTTTATATTCCTATGAATGAAGATCTTGTTGCTGAAGATTGGGAGGTAGAATCTATTGGCTAAAGAAGAGATTTGTGTATCTGATATTTCTACTTGGGTAAAAGCCAAGAGAAAAGAGCTTGGAATCGGACAAGTAGAATTATCTAAAGCTGCTAAAGTCAGCCAGCAATGTATTAGCTTCTATGAAAATGGTAAAGTTAATCCTAAGCCTAATACTATTATAAAGATGCTTACTGCATTAGGATATAGAATTACAGGTCATGGTAATGGACCTGGAATGCTAATTATCGAAGAAATTCCGGAGGAAAGAAGAGATGACCTACTTAGACATTATCAGAATTCTTAGAGAAGATACTGATAAGAAAGCTGCTAGAAAAAGCTGGATTGATACATATATCAAATACAAAGATGAGCAGAAGTTTTCTCTTTGTAAAACTTCTAAGGTTAATGATTCCATAATGCATAGTGTTATGGATTACATTCCTTCTCACAGTGATGTAACACATGATGATTGGAAAATTATTCCTTGATCAAATTAGTGGTGGGTACTGTGCCCAGCCAGCACAGTACCCATGATTTGTAAAGGAGTATAAGAAAATGAGCAAAGAAAACAATCCGCTGAAGACTTCGGATTTATTTATATGTTTCTATATCTCTTTGAAATATCAGAAATATATAGTTGTATAATATAATTATGAAGCTAGAACCACAACTAGCTAATTTATATGACATAAGGGGAATGACACAAATGAGGTACTATGTTTATCAAGCGCTGCAATGCAAAAATATCGAGGATAAGGAGGCTGTCCTTGATATACTCGAAGGAATATTAACAATCTTGGATGAGAAAGATGTGATCTTTAAGAGACCAAAAGGAGCAATAAATAATTTTACTGCTGCCGATAATGCTGTCTACTATGATCGCAAACATTTGTACATACCAGAGAAGATACTTCACGAAGTTCTCGGAGATATATGCTACATGGAGATTCCTGATCAGATTGCTTTATTGAAAGCAGCAAGGTATGATTATAAAAGAATCATACCTGAAGCTTTCTATACAGAAGTTTTTGTTAGTAATCCAATTGGAGGACAAACAGTTGATTGTTTGACCTTAAATTATAAGGTTATCCGTACAATAGGCATGGATATGGATTATATAGAAAACTGAATAAAGAGGGAGCATTTAGCTCCCTCTTTTATTTTTCCTAAGAACCGTAATATCTAGGACTTTTAATTATATATTATAATGATGCAGTAG
>ERZ1026856.1134-NODE-1134-length-14045-cov-3.911079_pt1 | contig 14045 bp, 11 predicted proteins | sample MGYA00380158_ERZ1026856 | MGnify/ENA primary metagenome ERZ1026856 (study PRJEB33269, sample SAMEA4719794) | human gut metagenome | biome: human-associated habitat; feature: organic feature; material: feces | place: Cameroon | collected 2013-10 ...
GGCCGGTGCCGCCGCCGGAGGCCACGGAGAAGTACTTCTTGCCCTGCTCGATGCATTCCTTCTTGTAGGTGCCTGCAACGGGGTGCTGGAAGCGGGTGGGGTTGGTGGAGTTGCCGGTGATGGAGACGTCGACGCCCTCATGGTGCATGATGGCAACGCCCTCGCGGACGTCGTCGCAGCCGTAGCAGCGGACGTCTGCACGCTCGCCCTCGGAGTAGCGGATCTCGCGGACGATCTTCAGCTCGCCGGTATAGTAATCGAACTGGGTCTGGACATAGGTAAAGCCGTTGATACGGGAGATGATCTGAGCGGCGTCCTTGCCGAGACCGTTGAGGATGACGCGCAGAGGCTCCTTGCGGGCCTTGTTGGCGTTCTTGACGATACCGATGGCGCCCTCGGCGGCGGCGAAGGACTCGTGGCCGGCGAGGAAGGCGAAGCACTTGGTGTCGTCGTTGAGGAGCATTGCGGCCAGATTGCCGTGGCCGATACCGACCTTGCGGTCGTCTGCGACGGAGCCGTCAAGGCAGAAGCTCTGGAGGCCGATACCGATCATCTTTGCGGCCTCTGCGGCGGTCTTTACGCCGGACTTGATGGCGATGGCCGCGCCGACACAGTATGCCCAGCGGACGTTCTCAAAGCAGATGGGCTGGATATTCTGGGCGATCTCGTAGGGATCGAAGCCCTTTGCCTTGCAGATCTCTCTGCACTCTTCGACAGAGCCGATGCCGTACTGTGCGAGGACACCGTTTATCTTGTCGATTCTTCTCTCGTAGCTTTCAAATAATGCCATTCTTGTGTCCTCCTTCTCTTATTCGTGGCGCGGGTCTATGTACTTTGCCGCGTTGTCCCACTGGCCGTAGTGGCCGGTGGCCTTCTTGACGGCCTCGTTCGCGTCCATGCCGGACTTGATGTTCTCCATCATGGGGCCGATCTTGACGAACTCGTAGCCGACGATCTCGCTGTCAGCGTTGAGAGCGAGCTTGGTGATGTAGCCCTCGGTGAGCTGGAGGTAGCGGGGACCCTTTGCGCTGGTGGCGAAGGTGGTGCCGACCTGGCCGGTCAGGCCCTTGCCGAGGTCTTCAAGGGAAGCGCCGATGGCGAGGCCGCCCTCGGAGAAAGCGGACTGGCTGCGGCCGTATACGATCTGGAGGAACAGCTCGCGCATGGCGGTGTTGATAGCGTCGCACACGAGGTCGGTGTTGAGCGCCTCGAGAATGGTCTTGCCGATGAGGATCTCGGAGGCCATTGCCGCGGAATGGGTCATGCCGGAGCAGCCGATGGTCTCGACCAGTGCTTCCTCGATGATGCCGTTTTTGATGTTAAGGGTCAGCTTGCAGGCGCCCTGCTGGGGTGCGCACCAGCCGATACCGTGGGTAAAGCCGGAGATGTCGGAAATTTCCTTGGCCTGGACCCACTTGCCCTCTTCGGGTATGGGTGCGGGACCGTGGTATGCGCCCTTGGCGACGGGACACATATTCTTGACTTCGCTTGTGTAGATCATAGCAATTTCCCTTCTTATTTTTTTCAGCGTACGGGCGGCTCAGCGCCGCCCTCCACATTATTTGATCAGGCATTTGCCGGTCATTTCGGCAGGCTGCTCAAGCTCCATGAGCTTCAGGATGGTGGGCGCGATATCCGCGAGGCGGCCGTCCATAAGCTCGATACCGCTCCTGCACACCGCGAAAGGTACGGGGTTGGTGGTGTGGGCGGTGTTGACCTTGCCGTTCTCGTCGAACATGCAGTCGGCATTGCCGTGGTCGGCGGTGACGACGAGAGTGGTGTCCTCGTGCTTTGCGACCTCGGCCATGATACGGCCCATGCAGGCGTCCACGGTCTCGACCGCGGTGACGGCCGCCGCCATAACGCCGGTGTGGCCGACCATGTCGCAGTTTGCAAAGTTGCAGACGATGAGGTCGTACTTGTCGGAGGCGATGGCCTCGACGCACTTGTCCGCGACCTTTTCGGCGCTCATCTGCGGGATGAGGTCATAGGTGGGGAACTCCTTGGGAGATGGGACAAGGCATCTGTCCTCGCCCTCGGCCTGCTTTTCGACGCCGCCGTTGAAGAAGAAGGTGACATGCGCGTACTTCTCGGTCTCCGCAACACGGAACTGCTTGAGTCCGTGAGCGCTGACGTAGTCGCCGAGAGTGTTCTCGATGACCTCTGGCGGGTAGGCGATGGGCAGAGGCAGGGTCTCGTCGTACTGCGCGGTGCAGACATAGGAGAGAGGGCATACGGTCTTTTTGCGCGCGAAGCCGTCAAAGTCGGGGAGGTTGAGCGCCCATGTGATTTCTCTCGCCCTGTCGGGACGGAAGTTCATGAAGATGACGCTGTCGCCCTTGTTGATGACGCCCTCGGTGCAGATGACGGTGGGCTTTACGAACTCGTCGGTGACGTCCTCGGCATAGCTCGCCTCGACCGCCCTGACGGCGTCGTCGGCACGCACGCCCTCGCCGCAGACGATGGCGTTATAGCCGGCCTCGACACGGTCCCAGCGCTTGTCACGGTCCATGCCCCAGAAGCGTCCCTGAAGAGTGGCGATCTTCGCGTTGCCGAGCTGTGCGCACTTGTCCTGAAGCTTCTGAACGAAGCCCGCGCCGCTCTTGGGCGCGACGTCGCGTCCGTCGAGGAAGCAGTGGACGTAGACCTTCTCCACGCCGCGCTGCTTTGCCATATCGAGGATGGCGAAGATATGGTCGATATGGCTGTGTACGCCGCCGCTGGAGAGGAGGCCCATGATGTGCAGGGCCTTGCCGGAGGCCTTCGCGTCCTCCATGGCCTTGATGTACGCGGCGTTTTCAAAGAACTTGCCGTTTTTTATCTCCTGAGACATCTTGGGGAGGATCTGGAACACCACGCGGCCCGCGCCGATATTGGTGTGGCCGACCTCGGAGTTGCCCATCTGTCCCTCGGGCAGGCCCACGTCCAGCCCGGAGGCGGAGAGGGTGCTGCACGGATTTTCGGAGAAGAGGCGGTCAAGGTTCGGTTTTTTTGCCTGCGCGATGGCGTTGCCCGCGGTGGGAGCCGCGAGACCGTAGCCGTCGAGTATTATGAGAACTGCTTTTTTGCTCATGATAGCGCCTTCTTACTGTTCCTGATCGGTGGCCTTGACTATCGCGGAGAAGTCCGCGGGCTTGAGGGAGGCTCCGCCGATAAGGCCGCCGTCGATGTCGGGCTGTGCGAGAAGCTCGAATGCGTTCTTTGCGTTCATGCTGCCGCCGTAGAGGATGGAGACGGCACGGGCGGGGCGGGCGCCGTAGATCTTGCGGATGACGGCACGGATACCCTCGCAGACCTCCTGAGCCTGCTGAGCGGTAGCGGTCTTGCCGGTGCCGATGGCCCAGATAGGCTCATAGGCGATGACGCAGCGGCGAAGCTGGGTCGCGTCGATACCGCTGAGAGCTGCCTTGACCTGATATGCAACGTACTCCACGGTCAGATCCATCTCGCGCTGCTCAAGGCTCTCGCCGACGCAGATGATGGGCATGATGCCCTTGGCGAGCAGTGCTTTGGCCTTGGCGTTGACGAGCATATCGTCCTCGCCGTGGTACTGGCGGCGCTCGGAGTGGCCGACTATGCAGTACTTCGCGCCGACGTCGGCGAGCTGGCTCGCGGAGATCTCGCCGGTGTATGCGCCCTTTTCGTACTTGGAAACATCCTGACCGCCGGCGGCGACCTTAAGCTCCTTGCCGGCCTTGACCATGGCGGGGATCATCACTGCGGGAGTGCAGAGGACGACGTCGCAGGTCTTGGTCTTGGCCATGTTCTCCTTGAGCTCTTCCATGAAGGGCTTGACGGAGGAGGCGAGCATATTCATCTTCCAGTTGCCGGCGATAATGGTTCTGCGGTATTTTCTGTTCATTTCTGTATCTCCAATTCTTAATAGTAATAGCGGATCACTTGTCGAGCAGGCATGCCACGCCGGGAAGCTCCTTGCCCTCAAGGAACTCGAGGGAAGCGCCGCCGCCGGTGGAAATATGGGTGATCTTGTCGGCGTAGACCGCAAACTTATCGAACTCGAAAACGCCCATGGGGCCGTTCCACACGATGGTGCCGGCGCCCTTGACGGCCTCGGAGAAAAGCTCGATGGTCTTGGGGCCGATGTCCATGCCCATCATGTCGGCAGAGATGTCGCCCTCGACGAGGACAGGCTCCGCGTCCGCGGAGAACTCGGCCGCGCAGATATTGTCGACGGGCAGAAGGAACTTGACGCCCTTTGCCTTGGCCTTTGCGATCATTTCCTTGGCGTAGTCGATACGGTCGGCCTCGAGGAGGGATTTGCCGACCTCATAGCCCTGAGCCTTCTTGAAGGTGTAAGCCATGCCGCCGCCGATGATGATGGTGTCGGCCTTCTCAAGGAGGTTGTTGATGACGTTGATCTTATCGGAGACCTTCGCGCCGCCGAGGACCGCGACGAAGGGGCGCTTGGGGTCGTTGAGAGCCTTGCCCATGACGGACAGCTCCTTGTCGACCAGAAGTCCGGAGTATGCGGGGAGGTATTCCGCGACGCCGGCGGTGGTGGCGTGCGCTCTGTGGACGGTGCCGAACGCGTCGGAGACGAAGATGTCGGCCATGTCGGCAAGAGCCTTTGCGAAGGCGGGGTCGTTCTTGGTCTCGCCCTTTGCGAAGCGGGTGTTCTCAAGGAGCAGGATCTGACCGGGCTTGAGTGCGGCGGCCTTGGCCTTTGCGTCCTCGCCGATGGTATCGGAGGCGAAAATGACCTCCTGGCCCAGCAGCTCGCTCAGGTGCTTCGCGACGGGAGCCAGGGTCAGCTTTGCAAGAGACTTCTTCCACTCCTCTTCGGTGATGGAGGCGGGATCCTTGCCCTTCTCGGCCTGCTTCTTCACATAGGAATCAAAGGTGGCCGCGGGCTTGCCGAGGTGGGAGCAGGCAATGACTGCCGCGCCCTGCTCGAGCAGGTACTTGATGGTGGGGAGGGCGGCGACGATTCGCTTATCGCTGGTGATCTCACCGGTCTTCTTGTCCTGGGGGACGTTGAAGTCGCAGCGGAGCAGGACTTTCCTGCCCTTGACGTCAGCGTCGTAAACGGTCTTCTTGCTGTAATTCATGTTTATCCTCCTGTTAATGTTATTTGTACTTTTCATCCGACATCGAGCCGGTCCCCAGCAGGCCGGGAAAGCCCTGCTGACGGAGCGCCTCATATGCCAGTATGGCGACGGAGTTTGAAAGATTCAGGCTCCGGGCTTGACTTATCATGGGTATGCGTATACATCTCTCGCGGTACTTTTCCCGCAGCCACTGCGGCAGTCCCGCGGTCTCCTTGCCGAAGATGAGGGTCACGTTCTCCCCGCTCATGTCCGCCTCGCTGTAGGCGCGCGGAGCCTTGGTGGTGGCGAGGAATATGCCGCTGTCTCCATTTTTTGCAAAGAACTCGTCAATATTCTCATAGACGCTGATATCGACCAGATACCAGTAGTCGAGACCGCAGCGCTTTACCGCCCTGTCCGAGATGTCGAAGCCCAGCGGCTTTATGAGATGGAGGCGCGCGCCGGTGGCGGCGCAGGTACGGGCGATGGCGCCGGTGTTGTGCGGTATCTCAGGCTCGACCAAAACGATATCCAGCATTGCGTCCGCCTCCGCTCGACACGAAATAATTAACCCCTCATGGACTTCAAAAACATTTTAGCACAAAAAAAACAAAAATCATGCACTTTTTTACGCTTTTTGCGTTTTCTTGCATATTGACCAAATATGAGCTATAATATGTCCCGCAGGACGGCCTTTTCTTGTCATTTTGACGATTGTGTTTTTCTTGGCAATGTTCTGCGGGGAGGTTTATTTTTTATGGAGTACATGTGCAGCGACTGTCCGCGCAAATGCGGCGTTCTCCGGCGCGACGACGCGCCCTCCGGCATATGCCGCAGTCCCGCTCTCCCGTCGGTCTCGCGCGCCGCGCCGCACTTCGGCGAGGAGCCGTGCATAAGCGGTACCCGCGGCTCGGGAACGATATTTTTCACGGGCTGCAATCTCCGGTGCGTGTTCTGTCAGAACCACGAGATAAGCCACGGCGAGGGCGGAAGGCGCGTCGGCGTGCAGGAGCTGCGGGACATCATGCTCCGCCTCCGGGATCAGGGCCTCCATAACATAAATCTCGTCACTCCCACGCACTTCTCGCGCGTTATACGAGAGGCGCTCGACGGGCTTGAGCTGGGCATTCCCGTGGTGTGGAACAGCTCCGGGTACGAGAGCGTCGAAACGCTCAGGAGCCTCGAGGGACTCGTGCAGATATACATGCCGGACTTCAAGTACGCGAAGTCCTCCCCCGCCGCGAAATACTCCGCCGCCGGGGACTACCCCGCCGCCGCTGCCGCCGCGATACGGGAAATGTACCGGCAGACGGGACCGTATGTCCTCGACAGCGAGGGGATCATGCGCTCAGGCGTTCTCATCCGTCATCTCATCCTGCCTGGGCAGGAGCTCAACGCAATGGACGTCATAGACTTCGTCGCCGAGAGCTTCCCGGAGGACAGCGTGCTTTTCTCCCTAATGTGCCAGTACACGCCCATGCCGGGGCTGGAGGACTTCCCGGAGCTTCTCGGCCGCGTCGGGGCGGAGACCAACGAGCTGCTCTGCGGCTATATGCGCAAGTGCGGCATAGTCTCCGGCTACTGGCAGGAGCCTGAGTCGGCGACGGACGAGATGATACCGGACTTCGACCTGACCGGAGTGGAGCGCAGCTGAGCCGTACCCTTTTTCCGTCCGCCGGGGCAAATACCCTTGACACTGCGCGGGATCTGAGTGATAATCAATTCAAACAAGCGGACACAAAAATACAAAAGGAGAGCGCATTATGGATTACAATGAGATACTCGCCGCAGCCAGAACGTGCATAGGCCCGTACTGCAAGGCCTGCCCCGTGTGCAACGGGCGCGCCTGCGGCAACACCGTCCCCGGCCCCGGCTGCAAATACCCCGGACTTACCGCGACGCGCAACTATGACAAGTGGCAGGATATATTCGTCAACATGGACACCCTCTGCCCCAACTTTGCCGACCCGGACGTCTCGTTTGAGCTGTTCGGCCGCAAATTCTCCGCGCCCATTTTTGCCGCGCCTCTCGGCGGGCTCAAGCTCCACTACGGCGACAAGTACAGCGATCAGGAATATAACAGCATACTCATAAAGGCCGCGGCCGACTACGGCATTATGGCCCTCACCGGCGACGGCATGGACCCCGAGGTCATGATAAGCTCCGTTCAGGACATGAAGGCCATCGGCGGCACAGGCTGCCCGACCATCAAGCCGTGGAACAAGGAGGCTGTTTTCGCGAAGCTCGACATCCTCAATGAAAACGGTATCTTTGCCGCCGCGATGGACGTCGACGGCGCGGGTCTCCCCTTCCTCAAGAAGTATAACCCCAACGCCGGCAGCAAGAGCGTGGACGAGATGAAGGAGATCGTCGGCTACGCGAAAATGCCGTTCATCATCAAGGGTATCATGACTCCCGCCGGCGCGCTCAAGGCCGCCGAGGCCGGAGCGGACGCGATCGTTGTCTCCAACCACGGCGGACGCGTGCAGGGCGGCGTTCCCTCCACCGCGGAGGTGCTTCCCTCCATCGTTGAGGCCGTCAAGGGCAAGCTCACAATAATCGTCGACGGCGGCATACGCTCCGGAGTTGACGTGTTCCGCGCGCTGGCGCTGGGCGCGGATGCGGTGCTTATCGGCCGTCCCGTACTCACCGCCATTTACGGCGGCGGCGCGGAGGGCTTTAATGTCTATATGAACAAGATCGTCGGCGAGCTCAAGTCCACCATGACCATGTGCGGCGCGGCGTCCCTTGCCGATATCACCGCGGACAAGCTCTGGCAGGGAAAGTAAAAGAGCGGCTTCCCGGCAAAAGCGAACGACATACGAAACCGCCTCTGTACACGAAAGTACAGAGGCGGTCGTTTTTACTTTTTTAGTTTTATGTAAACTATTTTATGTTTACTTTTCTTTCTTCTTCAGCAGGAATATCGGGACGAACACGAGCATCAGCACCGCAGCCGCGGCAAGATATATGCCGGGAGTCGGCACGGTCTTTACCTGCCCCAGCTCGATATAGGTGCTGTCGCTGCCCTTGATGACGGCGGCGCCTATAGCGGGGCCGATCACCATGGGCAGCATGACCGCAAAGATCATGCGTATGCCCTGAAAATGGCCGACCTTGCCCTCCGGCGTCCAGTCGCGGATGTTCGCGCCCAGCGCTGCCGAGACCATCATATAGCCGCCCATCATCACGGTTCCCGCGGCCATCACCCCCGCCTGTGAGCGGACGAAGTACATCCCGGCGAGTCCCGCGAGCATTATCGCCACCGCCGGGACGGCAAAGCGCAGCTTGCCCAGACGGTCGATATAGCGCCCGGAGACCACGCTCACCGCAGAGGCGAGGATCAGCACCACGCCGAGGACTATGGCGTAGTCGGTTATGCCGAGATAGTTCTGGATATAGATGATGAGGTACGGGAAGAACACCTGCACCGCCACGGAAAACACGCAGAACGCCGCGAAGGAGAGGTACAGCTCGGGGTTCTCCCTCATGACCGAGGGTCGCAGACCGTAGAGGAGATTTTTGAAATAGCTGTCCTTTCTCGGCTCAAGCCCCGGCTCGTCCTTAACAAGCACGAGCGACACAAGCCCCACCCCGGTGACGGCGAAGCCGAAGATGTTGAAGAACTCCTTCCACCTCCCCTGCTGAGTCAGGCCGTCGAAAAGGCCGAAGATGATGAGCATGGAGATGAGCGGAAGTATCGCCAGCACGCTCTCCGCCTTGCCGCGGTTGGTGCTGTCGGTGACGTCGGTGACGTAGGCGTTGAACGCGCCGTCGTTCGCGGTGCTGCCGAAGAAGGTCATCACGCAGTCGAGAACGACGACCATCGTCGCCGCGGCGGCCGCGGCGTTCGCCGCCGGGAATAGCCTTGCGGCGTTCTCCTTGGTTATATATCCGAAGGCGGCCGTAGAAAGTCCCCAGAGTATATATCCGGCGCAGATGAACACCTTGCGCTTGCCCACCCTGTCGGAGAGCGCGCCCATGAGGAGCGTCGTCACCGTGGCCGCGACCGCGGACCACGCCACCATCCGCGCGATATAGTCGGGGTCTGTCGAGATGGTATTGTATAGGAAGACGTTAAAGTACATGTTCTCTATCGTCCACGCGAACTGGCCGAACAGCCCGACCAGTATGAGCGTCAGCCATTTGCGCGCGCCCAGCTTGGTTCCCGTCATTTTCAGCACCCCTTATCTGATGTTTTCGTCTATGACGTTCAGTATTATGTTAACCATCGTCTCCATGCGCTCCGCCGTGATATGCTCATAGGGGCCGTGGAAGGAGTAGCCGCCGGTACCCAGATTGGGGCAGAGCAGGCCGCGCCGGGAGAGCTGCGCGCCGTCGGTGCCGCCGCGGATGGGGATGATGGCAGGCTCCAGTCCCTCGCGCCTGATGGCGCGCTTGGCAAGCTCGACTATCTCCGGTCTTGTCATGACGTACTCCGCCATGTTGCTGTACTGCTCGCGTATCGTAAGCTCCGCCGTGCCGTCGCCGTACTTTTCGTTTATGACCTTCACGGCGTGGCGCATGAGGGCCTTGCGGCACTCGAAGGCGGCCTTGTCATGGTCGCGGATGATATAGCTGAGAGACGCCTTCTCAACGCTGCCGCTCATGTCGGTCAGATGGTAGAAGCCCTCGTAATCCTCGGTCTTTGAGGGGACGTCCCCGGCGGGCAGGAGAGAATTGAACTCCATGGCGACGAGGCTCGCGTTTATCATCATGTCCTTGGCGCTGCCCGGATGGATGTTGAAGCCGTTGAAGTCGACCCTTGCCCCGGCGGCGTTGAAGGTCTCGTAATTCAGCTCCTCCACCTCTCCGCCGTCGAGCGTGAAGGCAAAGTCCGCGCCGGTGCGCCCGATGTCGAGGAGCGACGCGCCGTGACCGACCTCCTCGTCGGGAGTGAAGCGGACAGCTATCCTGCCGTGGGGGAGCATGCCGTTAATGAGACGCTCGCAGGCGGTGACGATCTCCGCGATACCGGCCTTGTCGTCCGCGCCCAGCACGGTGGTGCCGTCGGTGGTGATGAGGGTCTGGCCCTTGAGCGAGGGCAGGTGGGAATACTTCTCCACGCTCAGGACCCTGCCGCTCTCGCCGAGGACGACGTCGCCGCCGTCATAGTTTTCGATCACCTGGGGCTTTACGTTCTCGCCGCTGAAGTCCGGGATGGTGTCGAGATGGGCGATGAAGGCGATGCACGGCCTGTCCTCAAGCCCGAGCGTGGCAGGCAGCTCACCGTAAACATAGGCGTGGTCGTCCATATAGACGTTCGATACGCCGATTTTTTCAAGCTCCTCAACAAGGTAGCGGGAGAGGTCAAACTGCCTCTCGGTGGTGGGGGTCGCGTCGACGTCCTCGGCGCTCGCGGTGTGGATCTTTACATAGTTGATAAGTCTCTCGTAGGCTTTCATAGTCTCCTCCTATTATGTTAACTTTATTATGTTACCTATTTGTATATCTCGGCATAGACGAACAGCCGTCCCTTTCTCGACGTGCCGCCCGTGCCGGTGACAGTCCCCTTCCCCGCTCCGCGCAGGGAAACGACGTCTCCGGGCTTCACCGCGAGGTCAGGCTTTTCTGACACGGAATAGTTGACGCTCACATTGCCGTAGGCGATCTGCTTGGCCGCCTCGGTACGGGAAAGGTCAAACATGCCGCCGAGCACCGCGTCGAGCCGCATGCTCATCACCGAGAAGCTGACGCTCTTCACCTGCCGCACAGGCTCCGGTACCTCCGAAAGCTCTATGGCCGCGGCCTTCACTCCGCAGCGGCCGACCTTGTCGATGGTCACGAGATGGCGCTCGACGCCAGGAAGGCAGAAGATATACGCCTCGTCCCCGTCGACGCGGATGTCGCCGATCCACTCGCGTCCCACGCCCATGCCCAGCACCGCGCCCATGTAGTCCCGGTGGCAGGGCGTGCCGAAATAGGCTGTTACGCGTATGGCCCTTATATACTCCGAAACGTCGAAGCTCTCCGGCTCCATCCACTCCGGCAGAAAGAACGCCGCCGTGCGCTCGCACCCCTCCTGGCCGCCGGAGAAGATCACCCCACAGCCGCTGCGCTTCGCCCAGCTCTCGAGCTGATAGCGCTCCGCGGGAGTGAGGAAGTTTGTCTGGGTGAGACGGCCGCTCCTCCGGCAGCGCGCCGAGAGATCCTCGGCTCTTTTTATCAGTTCACTGTTTTCCATCTTTCAATTTCACCGTGTGCGCGCCCTCGTTGGTTTTTTTCAGAACGCTGTCTATCTGGCTCAGCACCCATTCCACCTCGCCGTGAAACTCCCCGGAGGAGGTGCGCAGGACCCCGGAGCGCAGGGCGGAGAGACGGATGAGGTTGTCGCTGGTGACTACCCGGACGGAGTAGTTTTTGCCGATGTCGTTGGCGATACGCTCGATGTAGGCGTCGCCCGTCTCCCCGTCCCCGGTGTAGGCCACATGGATGTTGTGGTAGTCCGTTCTGCTCCCGGGGTTTCCCGGCGTGCGGTAGGCATCGAACACCAGAACAAGTTCGGCTCTCGTATATCCGCAGTAATTTGAGAGCATATCCATGAGCCGCCCGCGGGCAAGCTCCATGTTGTCCTTCGCAAGCTCCTTCAGCTCGTCCCACGAAAAGATGACGTTGTAGCCGTCGACTATCAGGTATTCCTTCTTATTAGAAATAGGTTCCGCCGCGGCGGGGGCCTCGTTCCTCACGGCGGCGCTGTAGCTGCGGCGGCGGATGGGGCCGAACTCCCGCTCCATAATGCTTTCAAGCTCCCGCTCGTCGATGTCGAGAGTGTGCCGGCGCGGCGCGGGAGTCTCAGCGGGCCTCTCCGGTCTGAGGCAGCTTTCAAGGTGCATATACTCCGGCACCTTGTCCCACTTCACGGTAAAGCCCGCGCCGTGCGCGCAGAACACCGAGTCCGGGCTGTTGTCAACGTCCGCCTCCGGGTCGTAGCCGGTCTCGTCTATCACCGTCTGCGCGTTATGGCAGGGCCTGTATCCCTCGACCCGGCAGCCAAAGCGCCCCCTGCCGCGGGTATAGGCAGTCACCTCGCTCATATAGCCGTTCATGGCGGAGACCGGGCCGCTCCCCTCGATACGCATGAAGCCGTTCACATCCGCCGGGGAAGAAAATGTGCCGTTCATGGCGCGCACGTCGCTTATCGCACGGCCTGTCTGCTCCGGCGGGACCTCGAGGAAGAAGCTGTAATACGGCTCGAGAAGCACGCTCTCTGCCCGCATAAGCCCCTGACGCACCGCGCGGTAGGTCGCCTGTCGGAAATCGCCGCCCTCGGTGTGCTTGAGGTGCGCCCTGCCCGAGGCAAGGGTTATCTTTACATCCGTCACCGGCGAGCCGGTGAGTACGCCCATGTGGCGCTTTTCCTGCAGGTGTGTGAGGATGAGACGCTGCCAGTTCCGGTCAAGCTCATCCTCGGGGCATACGGTGTCGATGACCACGCCGCTCCCCCGCGGCAGCGGCTCCAGAATAAGATGTACCTCGGCATAATGACGCAGAGGCTCGTAGTGGCCCACGCCCTCTGCCTTATTTTTAATTGTCTCACGGTACATTATGCGCCCCGCGCCAAGGTCGATATCCGTGTCAAAGCGCTCCTTGACAAGGCTTTTGAATATCTCGCCCTGGACCTTGCCCATCATCTGCACGCTTATCTCGCGGCTGCGCTCGTTCCACAGAACATGGAGCTGAGGGTCCTCCTCCTGAAGCTGACGGAGCTTCGGGAGCATGACGCGCGGGTCCGCGCCGTCGGGCAGGATGACGCGGCAGCTCACCACCGGCTCCATCACCGGCGAGGCGGAATCCGGCTCCGCGCCCAGCCCCTGTCCGGGGTAGGTGCCGGACAGGCCCAGCAGCGCGCATGTCTGTCCCGCCGTGACCGTCTCCGCGGTCTCGTATTTCATACCGGAATATATACGTATCTGGCTGACCTTTTCCGTAAGCCCGGCGCCGTTTTCGTCCCTGTAGCGGAGCGTTCCGCGCACCTTCAGCGCGCCGCCGGTCAGCCTCACGCAGGTAAGGCGGTTCCCCTGCGGGTCACGCGATATTTTATATACCTTTGCGCCGAACTCCTCACCGCGTGCGGGCGAGGGGACGAGCGTGTCGAGCGCATGAAGCAGCTCCTCCACTCCGTCGGTCCTGAGTCCGGAGCCGAAAAAGCACGGGAACAGCTCGCGCCGCCTGATAAGCTCAGACACCGTCCCGCCGCTCACCCGGCCGCTCTCAAGATATTCCTCCATGGCGTTCTCGGAGCACATGGCGAGATCCTCGCCGAAGTCCGCGCCCCTGTGGGTGAAGTCGACGCAGCCCTCGCCGAAGCGCGCACGCAGCTCCTCCATGAGCGCTTCCCCGTCGCATACCGGGAGATCCATCTTGGATACGAACACGAAAACGGGCAGGGCGTAGCGCTTCAAAAGCTCCCACAGCGTCTCCGTGTGCGCCTGAACGCCGTCAGTGCCGCTGATGACCAGCACGGCGCAGTCGAGGATCTGCAGCGTTCTCTCCGTCTCGGCGGAGAAGTCCGCGTGTCCGGGAGTGTCAAGGAGGGTCACGGTGCTTTCTTCAAGCTCCATGACCGCCTGCTTTGAGAAGATGGTTATCCCCCTCGCGCGCTCAAGTTCGTGGTTATCGAGAAAGCTGTCCCGGTGGTCGACCCGGCCGAGCTTTTTTATCCGCCCGGAGAGGTAGAGCATGGCCTCGGAGAGCGTGGTCTTTCCCGCGTCGACATGGGCGAGCAGCCCGACGCTGATATGGCGCTTATCATTACCGTCCAAAGTCCGGCCCCCTCCCGCGTACTTAACGGTGATATTATAGCACGGCCGCGCCCTTTCGTCGATATGTTTGCGCCAAATCCGCCGTAAAATCGTCTCTGCCGTCCAAAAGCGCCCTGAAATGTCCATATTAAACAAAATCAATAAAATTATAAATTGCGTTTATGTAATGATTGACAACGCCTGGAAGAATGTTTATAATAAAGTTTACAAATCCGATATATTCTATCGGAATATT
>ERZ1026856.1136-NODE-1136-length-14034-cov-3.924816_pt1 | contig 14034 bp, 11 predicted proteins | sample MGYA00380158_ERZ1026856 | MGnify/ENA primary metagenome ERZ1026856 (study PRJEB33269, sample SAMEA4719794) | human gut metagenome | biome: human-associated habitat; feature: organic feature; material: feces | place: Cameroon | collected 2013-10 ...
CGCGAGGCGGGCGAGGGGCTTGCAGACCGCCTTTCCGTAATCCTCAAGCACGATGGGGAGGATGACGGCGTTTGCGAGGCCGTGCGCGGTGTTGTACAGACCGCCGAGCGTGTGCGCTATCGCGTGGACGTTGCCGACGCCGGTCCTGCCGAAGCTCCATCCGGCCTTGTACGCGGCTTCCATCAGCTTCTCGCGCGCTTCCATGTCGCTGCCGTCGTTGTAGGCGCGCTCAAGGTATCTGAATATGAGAACGGTGGCCTCCTCGGCGTAGCGGCGTGACTTCTCCGGCTTGTTCATGACGGAAACATAGCTCTCCACGGCGTGGCAGAGCGCGTCCATACCGGTCGCGGAGGTGGTTTTCTGCGGGAGTCCGACGACAAGCTCGGGGTCCATGACCGCGTAATCGGGAATGATGTGCGGGTCCATGATGGCGTACTTGTGGTGCGTCTCGGCGTCGGTGACCACGGCGGCCATGGTGGTCTCGGAGCCTGTGCCGGAGGTCGTGGGAACGGCAACGAAGGGCGGTATGTTCTTCATTATCTTCAGAAGGCCCGCGAGATCGTTGAGCGTGGCGCGGGGACGCGCACATAGGCAGGCGGCAGCCTTGGCGGCGTCGATGGGCGAGCCGCCGCCGATGGCAAGAAAGCCGTCGCAGCCCTCTTTCATGTACATGTCCTTTATCTCGTAAACGGTAGTGGTGGTGGGGTTCGCTGTTACCTCGGAATAATGTACGGCCTCAAGACCAGAGAGACGTATATTCTCAATAATCTCGGGTGCAATGCTCTTTCCGACGTGGCGGCCGGTCACGACCAGCACCTTTTTTACGCCCAGCTTTTTAAGTACGCCGGGTATCTCCTTGCGGCAGCCGCGGCCCGTGACGGGGACGGCCTCGCGGAAGGTGAAAAACTTGCAGCCGAGTGTCAGCGCCGCAGTTTCAACTCTGATCAAAGGCTTGAACATATCAGGATCCTCCGTTAATTATAGTCTGTGGTCGCGGGGCAGGGAGTCGTAGTGCTTCATCAGCGGCTGCTCCAGCGCCTTGACCAGCTTGGTGTCAAGGTTGAACCAGTATACGATCACCGTGACAAGAAACAGCGCAAAGAGAGCGATCAGAACCTTCAGAAACTTTTTCATTATATCACCAGCTTTCATCGTCATCGAACTCGACCAGGGAAGCGTCGACGGGGGTCTCGTGCATGACCGTCTGCATAAAGGTGTTCACGTCGTTCCTCATCTCGCGGCGGGTGATGGAGGTGGGGTCCATCAGGTCCTGACGCACCTTGCACATCCGTATCCCGCGCTGCCGCGCGCCCTCTTCAAAGAGGCCGTTTATCGCGCCCACGCCCTTGCAGGATATTTGGTCGAACATGATTATCATGTCGGCGTTGTACTCCTCGTACTTCTGCCAGAGGTCGTTGAGCATGACCTCATAGCCGCCCTTGGTGTGGGCGCGCATGGTAGAGGTCTGGTACATCTTTGCGATACCCGCCAGCATGGACTCGCGGGTGGAGGTGTCGATGATATCCACGCCGTGGAGGTCGATCATCTCGCATACGCAGTCGATACCCCAGCACTGGAGTATCCAGTTGTCGAAGTTCGCGTAGTTGTTCGCGGGAGTGTTCCAGATGATGGCGCGGTGCTTGACGGTCTTGGGGAATTTGCCGGCCGCGACCTGCTTTTCAAGCAGGGCGTTGACCTTGCGGTCGTTATCAAGCGCCTTCTGCACGCCGCAGACCGCCTGATGCTCGAATATGCGGTAGAGCCACGCGGAGGAGCCGGTGTGCGGCGAAAGCTCCGTGCGGTTCAGCTCCCATTTCTCAAGCTTGCAGCGGGTCTGCTCGTTCCATATCTCGCAGGCTTCCTTCAGCTTGTCCCAGTCATACTTTGCGCCGGTATGCTTCTCAAGAAACTCGACGGCGGAGAGAAATTCGTCGACGGCGTATTCCTGTACCTCGTCGCGGAGCCACCGCAGAGGGATGTTGATCGGCTGGGTCGGGAGTCCGTGGCGGCGGTCCTGGATGGGCGTGGTCATAATGCTGCCGTCGCAGGGCATATTGCAGCTGAGCATGCAGCAGCCGATCTTCGGATAGTCGTCCTCGATGGCGACGCCCGCCTCGAAGGACGGCAAGGGACACACGTCCGCCGGCAGACCGTACAGCTCGGACTGCTCGATGTAGTGTACGGGGCTGTGCTGGTTTATGAGCGAGGGCAGATACACGGGCAGCATCTGATAGAGCACAACGTCGTTGTCGGGAAAGCCGCGGCAGATGAGCTGCGGGACAAGCTCGTCCATGCAGATGATCTTTTTGCCCAGCTCCTCGGCCTTTTTGCTGCCGGGATGGAGATTGAGGTCGGCGTTGAAAATGGTGTCAAGCTGCTGCGTGACGACCTCGGTGAGATACGCGAAGTTATTCCGTCCGGCCCGGAGCGCCGCGCCGCGAAGCCCCTCGCAGTTGCGGTCGAAGAAGGAGGGGACGGTGAGATAGGTGAACATCCAGCGGTAGCGGAGGATGGCCTTGACGTTCTGTACAGGGTGTCCCGCCGCCCATTTGATGAGCTTGCCCCACAGTCTGCACCACTGGGCGTAGTCATATGCCGTATCCTTCAGCCCGCGCCACTCGCGGTGCTTGTATATCGCAGTTTTCGGGAGGAGATTTTCGCCGAAGCCGCTCATTTGCCGTCACCGTCCTTTCCCTGAATGCTCTTGATCTCAAGACTTTCAACAAACGCCTGAACGCGGGTGGAGAGCTGGCCCGAGCCGCGCACGACGTATTCGCGGTCGATACCGATGGTGGGGATACCGTACTCGTCGGCCATGATGTGACCGGCCAGCATACGCTCATAGCCCCAGAAGTCGCAGAATTTTGCCTGCTCATAGATTATGCCGTCCGCCTTAAAGTCGCGCACAAGGTCACGCAGAAGCTCACGCCTGCCGACGATCTTTTCCTCGGACATAAAGCGGGGACACTGGTTCGTTTCAAGATAGAAGCGGCAGACCTGATCGAAGGCGTCCTCGTCGTTGTTGAGGGGAATGCGCTGACGGCCGGGGAATGCGCCGAAGCAGTACCTGTCGGCCGCGACATAGCAGCGGCAATTCTCGAGAATCTCGGAAAACGCATAGTCGTCCAGCTCGCTGCCGACGACCACGACCCTCGCCCTCCACTTCGAGACGGGGTCTTTTTCGCGCAGACGCAGCTCCTCGAGCGTCTCGCGCAGATAGGGGAGAATGAGGTATGTGGGGCAGGTGTAGCTCACGAGGCAGATGATGTGGAACTCGCGGGGAGTTATCCGCGGGTGGTCGTCCTTGCGCATATCGGATATCTCGGTGATGATATCGCACATCTCGTTGTGCATTTTAACGGCCTCGCGCACCGCGCTGTCGGAGAAGTCCACGCCGTAGCCGCGGCTCAGCGGCTCGGCAAACTGCTGACGGATCTGCTGGCAGTAGAGCTTGAGACCGTGAGGCGTTACCTTCATGGGCGCGTCGATTATACCGTAGCCGAACCTCTCGTTTTCGATCAGCCCCAGCTCATGGATATTCTCCACGACACGCACCATCTGCTGGCAGGTGTCGGAGGAGGCATAGAAGTCGAGGAAGTTGTAGCCGCCCTCAAAGGCACGCTCGAACAGCGCGCGGGTATAGCCGCAGATAAAGCTGTTCATGTAATACTGGCTTATGTCCAGCGAACCGGTGTTCGGCGCGCGGAGCCTTACGCTGAAGGCGCCGGCGCAGTTCAAAAGAGCCTCCGGAACATAGTAGCAGGTGTAGCCGACGGCTGTCTTTCCATCGGCCTTGGCCTGCTGAACAAGAGAATTGTTCGCCTGCTCCAGCAGCTCTTCAAAAAAGTGGATATGCTTCAGATCCTTCATTCTCGTTCACCCTTACTTTTTAGTCGAAACCGCCTACAGTATAGCATACAGCAGTTCCCGAGGCAATAACCTTTGTGTCACAGTGCCGAAAAAGCGCAAAAATTTGTTGCCTTTTTTCGTCAAATGGCGTAAAATCATAGCAGCGAAAGAAATTTCTTCAGGAGGATTTTTACATATGATAATGGATTGCTCCCAGTATGTCGGCAAGTGCGAGTGCGGACGCGAACACACGCTCGAGACCAAGAAGGTCGTTGTCGAGTACAACGCCATCGCGAACTTTGAGCAGTACATGCAGGACGTCGGCCTCGCCGGCAAGCGCCGCACGGTCGTCTACGACAGCAACATCTACAAGCTCACCGAGGGCAAGCACATCAAGGCCGACCAGGAGATAGTCCTCCCCGCGGCGGGCCTCCGTTCCGAGGACGTCCTCATCGAGGACATGATGAAGCAGCTCGACCACCCCGAGGTCATCGTGGCATACGGCGCCGGGACCATAATGGACTTCGGCCGCTACCCCGCGTACAAGCTGGGGATACCCTTTGTCGCGGTCCCCACTCTCGCAAGCTCCGACGGCTTTACCGCCAGCATATGCTCCGTCATCCTCAACGGGCAGAAAAAGTCCATCACCATGAAGGCCCCTGTGCTTGTGGTCGCGGATCTCGACATTATCAAGGGCGCTCCCATGCGACTGGTCTCCAGCGGAATAAACGATATCCTTGCAAAGTACATTTCCCTTGCGGACTGGCGTATCGCCACTCTTGTCGCGGGCGAGGACTACTGCCCCATGGTGGCCGGACTTGCCGAGGAGGCGCTGCACATCATGCGCGCCGCCGCCGACAAGCTTGCCGCTACCGGCGAGTGTGACTACGAGGCCATGACCATGGCCCAGATGAAGAGCGGTCTTACCATGCAGCTCTGGGACAATTCCCGCGCCGCTTCCGGTGCGGAACACCTGATGGCGCACCTTGTCGAAATGCACCCGCCGCGCTTTGAAAATGCCGAGGGCATACACGGCGAATGCGTCGGCGTCGGCACCTTCGAGTGCGTGAAGGTATACCACCGCCTCGCAATGCTCACGCCCAAGGCAAAGCCCTTTGAGCCGCTCAGCTCCGAGTGGGTCATGGAGAAGTTCGGACCGAGGCTCCACGACGGAATCATGAAGGAAAACGAGCATGACGTTCTCGCGACCTTCGATCCTCAGATCATCGTTGACAACTGGGACAAGATCCGCTCCATCATCGCCGAGATACCCTCCGCGGAGGAGATGGAGGCGCTGTACAAGGCGGTCGGCTCCAAGTACCTGCCCGAGCATATCGGCATTGACCCGGCGCTCACCGACGAAATGCTTCCCATTTCCGCCGCTATCCGCAACAGGCTCACGCTCGTTCGCATGCTCCGTGTGCTGGATTTTGAATAAGAATGAATGCAAAAACTGCTCTGTCTTTTGACAGAGCAGTTTTTTCTGGCCGTTACAGGTGGTACGGCTCGTCTTCCTTATGCCTGAACCATGACATCAGCCGCTTGGCGGGGGAAGCACGGTTCGCGATCAGCTGGCCGGTTTTATGCGAGATAAAGGCGCGGAAAAGACCCGTCTTTTCATCTCCGAGAGCGTCTTTCGGGATCATGTAGCCGCCGAACTCATCGCGAAAATATAGAAATTACTTGTTTATGAAGAGGACTCCGAGGCACTTGGGGCCGCAGTGAGAGGACACCGTGCAGCCGGCGGTGGTGACGTGTATCTCCTCCGCGCCGGTCAGCTCGCGCACGAGCGCCGAAAGCTCATCGGTGACGGCCTCGCTCACCTCGCCGGCGTGAGTGATGAACACATGGCCGGGACGGATATCCTTTCCGGAGAGACGTTCTTTTATATATGTACGGTAGACGCTCTCGATGGTGCCGCGGTATTTCTTGAATATCTCGAGTTTGCCGTCCTTCATCTCGAGACCGGGCTTGAGTTTGAGCAGGTTCGCGCCGAGAGCGGCAACGCCGGAGCAGCGTCCGCCCTTCCACATGAACTCGAGCGTGTCGAGAACGAAGCTCGTGTCTACCTTCGCGGTAAGCTCCTGAAGGTGCGCGGCGATGTCGGCGGCGCACATGCCTCTGTCGCGGCACTCGGCGCCCTCAATTGCGAGCAGCGCTACACCGGTGGAGAGCATGCGGCTGTCCACGACATACACGCCGTCAAACTCGGCGGCCGCGATCCGCGCGTTGTTGCATGTGCCTGAAAGCTCGGAGCTTATGTCGAGGTGGACTATCTCATAACCGTTTGAGACAAAGCCGCCGAAGAAATCGGTAAATTGCTGAAGAGAGGGGGCGGAGGTCTTGGGCAGCGTACCGTCCGCGCGGAAGCGCTCATACATCATCTCAGGAGTATACTCGCGGCTGTCAAGGAAGCTTTCCTTGCCCAAAAGGATGGTGAGGGGGATGACAGCTATGCCGAAACGGTCAAGAAGCTCGGTAGTGAGATCGAGCGTACTGTCCGAAGTGATAATTACTTTCTTGCTCATCTGTTGACCTCCAAAGAAATACTTCAAATATTATAACATATTTTTCTTAACAACGCAAGAAAAAACGGAAAAGCGGGATGAAAACGAGTTATGTAAACCAAACGAGACAGCGTCGTTTAGAGGCGGGAAAACGAAAAACATTTTGAAAAAAATAAAAATATCTCTTGCAATTTAATTTGCGTTGTGCTATTATACACAAGCACTGGAGATCCGGGTGTAGCGCAGTTGGTAGCGTGCTTGAATGGGGTTCAAGAGGCCGGAAGTTCGAATCTTCTCACTCGGACCAAATCGTCATGTCATAGTATATGGCGATTTTTTTATGTCTGCCCTGACCGTGCCTTTAAGCTTGCAGCCGGGAATAAAAAGATATATACTGTTCATGTATCACCTCTCCGCGGACACGGCTGACATTATCGGAAATGGGGGCGGCCCGATGAATATTGATATAGATACAAGGTTTATCTGCCTTCTCGGCAGGCCTCTGGCGCAGTCGTTTTCCTCGACGCTTCAGAATAACGCGTACAGCCGCGCGGGGCTGAACATGGTCTATTTCTACAGCGAGGTGGATAACGAACATCTCGGCGACGTCGTGAACGGACTGCGGTACATGCCCTTTGTGGGCTTCGCCGTCACCAAGCCGTGCAAGGTCGAGGTGATGAAGTACCTCGACGGCTATGACCCGCTGTGTGAAAAGATGGGCGCGTCCAACACCGTCGTCAGGACGGCGGACGGACGGCTCATAGGCTATAACACCGACGGCGCGGGCTTCTACAGATCCTTCACGGAGGAGAGCGGACTCGACGCGGCGGAGACCACGTTCTTCTGCTTCGGCGCGGGCGGCGCGGCGCGGGCGATGTGCTGTGCGCTCGCCTATCACGGGGCGAAAAAAATATACATCACCTCCGAGGGCGGCGTGAGCGCCGAAAGGCTCGCCGATGAGATAAACCGCGGCTTTTCTCCCTGCGCCGAGGCGGTAGCCCCGGGCGGGTACAGGGACGTGATCGCGCGGTGCGGCGTCGTCATGAACGCCACGGGCGTCGGCATGGGGGATAGCGTCGGGCGCTCGCCGATGGACAGACGCTTTATCGTTCCGGGGACGCTCTATTATGACGCCTGCTATAACCCGGGAAAGACGCGCTTTCTCGCGGACGCGGAGAAAGCGGGCTGCCGGACGCTCAACGGCGTCGGCATGCTCCTCTATCAGGCCATAGCGCAGATAGAGCTTTGGACGGGAAAGAAGGTCCCGGCGGAGGAAATGCGCCGGGATCTGATGAGAATAATTTCCGAAAGGTAAAAGAATGAGAAAAAACAGGGCCTTTGCATGGCTGGACGAGCATTTTGAGGAAGCTCTTCTTGTGCTTCTGCTTATTATAATCTTCTTTGTCAGCCTTGTTCAGGTCGTGATAAGGAACCTGCCGTTCATTCCGGCGCTCAAGTGGGCGGAGGAATTTTGCCGCTTTGCGTGGATATGGAGCGTGTTCCTTTCGCTGCCTTATACCGTCAAAATGGGCAGTATGCTCAGAGTGACGCTGCTGCTCGACCTTGCGGGGGCGAAAGCGCGAAGGGTGATCGACCTCGCCGCCGACCTTATTACGGCCGGGACGATGGCCTTTCTGTGCGCCTATTCCGTACCCGTTATCAGAAAAATATACCTCAGCGCGGAGCTTTCCCCGGCGATGGCTTGGCCGATGTGGGCGGTGTACTCCGTGATATTCGCCGGCTTCTTCCTCGGCGCGCTGCGCGGCGTGGAGCGCTTCATCCGCAGACTCAGTGAACCTGATTCCGCTGCCCGTGCCGGGAGACCCGACGGAAAGGCAGGGGAGTGAGCCATGGCCGCCGTATTGATGCTTGCGGTGTTCCTTGTCTGCATATTTCTGACCGTCCCGATCGGCGTGAGCATGGTTCTCGGCGCAGCCGCCCCCGTCGCCGTGATGAGGCAGGGCGGCTCGATGGAGCAGATCATAAATAACACCTTCTCCGGCGCAAATTCCACGCCGATACTTGCGATACCGCTCTTTATCCTCGCCGGTATACTTATGGCGGAGGGCGGGATATCCGGACGGCTTTTCAACTTCTTCGCCTACTTTGTCGGCCGCTTCCGCGGCGGTCTGCCGTGCGCGGCGATCATCACATGCCTTTTTTATGGCGCGATATCCGGCTCCGGCCCCGCGACCACTGCTGCCGTCGGCTCGATGGTCATTCCGTTCCTGACCGGGCTTGGCTATGATAAAAAATGGTGCGCCGGCCTTGTATCCGTTGCGGGCGGCCTCGGCGTCATAATCCCGCCGTCGATACCCTTCGTCCTCTACGCGCTGGCTACCGGGGTCTCGACGGGCGAGCTGTTCATCGGCGGCGTCATACCCGGCGTTCTTATTGCCGTGTTCCTCATGGTCTATGCCGTGGCCTATTGCTCCAGACGGGGTGAGGACCGCGGGAGGATAGACGCGAAGCTCGAGGAGCTTTATAAAAAGGGCTTTGCCGCCCTCCTCCGCGAGAGCTTCTGGGCGCTCCTGTGTCCGGTCATCGTCCTCGGAGGTATCTACTCCGGGCGCTTCACTCCTACCGAGGCGGCCACGGTGTCCGTCCTCTATGCCCTCGTCGTGTCGCTGTTTATTTACAGGTCGGTCTCGCTGCGGGATATCCCGAGGCTGCTCGTCAGCGCGGTCAGGACCTACGCGCCGCTTGCGTTCGTGCTGGCGTTCGCCACGGCGTTCGGCCGGGTGCTTTCGCTCATACGGGTGACAAAGGCTGTGGAGTCGTTCATACTCGGCGGCTTCGGCTCAGGCGCGGCTGTGCTTTCGGCGCTCGTGCTGCTGTTCCTGCTGCTTGGCATGGTCATGGACACGGGACCGGCTATCGTGATCCTTGCGCCGGTGTTCCTGCCGGCGGTCAGGGCGCTTGGGGTCGGGGAGGTACACTTCGGCGTCGTTCTCGTATGCTGCCTTTCCATCGGGCTTGCAACGCCGCCCTTCGGGCTTGACCTCTTCGTCGCGGCGAAGCTTTCGGATGAGCAGCCCATGGCGGTCGCGAAGAGCGCGCTCGGCTTTGTTGCGGCGTTTCTCGCGGCGCTGCTTCTTATTACATATATACCGGGACTGAGTACGGCGCTCCTCGCCTGACTCGCCGGAACGTTCCATAGAAAGAAACAGGAGAAAACTTCGGATGAAAAAATTTCTTGCGGCCATGCTATGTGCTGTACTGCTGCTTTCGCTGTGCGCCTGCGGCGGGGATATGACCGGGAAAACAGTCCTCATCGGCGCGGACTCCGCGGGGCGCGGTGCTGCGGGACAGCTGTTCGGCGAGCTTGTCGCGGCAAAAGCTGCGGAGCTTAGCGGCGGCGCGCTGACCGTCGATTACCACCCCAACGGCGACCTTGGCGGGGATATCGACCTTCTGCGTCAGGCGCAGTCCGGCGACATCGCCATAGTCGTCTCACAGACCGCGCCCGTTGTGTCCTTTATACCGGAGATGGCGGTCTTTGACCTGCCGATGGTCTTTTCAAAATACGACGGCGATATCATCGACCGGGTACTCAACGGCGACAACGACTTTCGTGACGCTCTTGACGCGGCGTATGAGAGGGCGGGATTCCATCTCCTCGGCTTCATGCAGAACGCGACCTACCGCCTCACGACCGCGAACAGGGAGCTTCGCACGCTGGAGGATTTCAGGGCGCTCCAGATACGCACCATGGAGAATAAAAACCACATGGCGTTCTGGACGGCCATCGGCGCGGAGCCTACTCCGCTCGCGTGGGGAGAGGTCTTTCAGGCGCTTCAGACCGGTATGCTCGACGCGCAGGAGAACGCTGCCGACACCTGCGTCGGCGCGAATTTTCAGGATGTGCAGAAATGCCTCGCCTGCACGGATCATATCCTCTATGTCAATCAGATACTCATAAACAGCGCCGTGTTTGATTCCCTCACGGCGGAGGAGCGGGACGCGCTGGAGCGCGCGGTGAGCGAGGCCATCGAGGAGATGGACTCAAGGCTTGCCGGCATAGACGCCGACAATAAGTCCGCCCTTGAGCGCGGCGGCATGACCGTCATTGAGTACCCGGAGGAGTTTTTTGACGAGATACTCGCGCTCGACGGGGTGAAGGCGCTGTATGCCGACATAAACGAAAACCAGATAAACGGACTCGGCGACGTGCTGCAAAGGGAGCTTGAAAGGGCATCCCGCGCGGAGCAATGAGAAAAAACGGAGAACTCCGGACAGATGAATGTCTGAGATCTCCGTTTTCGCGCATACTTTCTTTGTTCACAATTATGTGTTATCATACCGTATAATAACAATTGATGACGGAGCGAATATGCAGAATAAGCATTATCTGCCCCCATTAGGGCATCGAATAATCAAGACCGCGACGGCGGTGTTCGTATGTCTGCTGATACATATGCTCAGCGGCTACCGGGGTTCGCCCTCGCAGGCGGCCGTTGCGGCGATCATCTGTATGCAGCCCTACGCGGACGACAGCAAGACCTACGCCTTTGACCGCGTGTTCGGCACCATACTTGGTTCGGCGTGGGGCTTTGCGTATCTGCTGCTCATGCGCCTTATCCCCGTTTTGTCGCACAGCATGGCAGTTGCGTACCTCATCATGTCGGCGTTCGTGCTGCTGTCAATATACAGCACCGTAGTCATCAGAAAGCCTACCATAGCCTCACTCGTCGCGATAGCCTTTCTCTGCATGGTGGAGAACTACCCGGAGGTTGACATAACTTTCGGCGAGGCGCTCGGGAGACTCGTATACACCGTGATTGGGACGGCTGTTGCCGTCATCGTCAACGTCAGCCACCTGCCGCGAAGAAAACACCCGGAAAAGCTCTTTTTCGTCCGTACCATGGACCTGACCCCGGACAGGTATGTCCAGATACCCTCATCGGTGCATATAACGCTCGACCGGCTCTACGGCGACGGGGCGAAGATATGCCTCGTTTCCCGCTGGGCGCCGGCATTCGTTATCTCGCAGATGGGACTTATGGACATCAGCATACCCATGATAGTCATGGACGGCGCGGCAATGTACGACCCGCAGAATAACGGCTATCTCGAGGTCGCCGAAATACCGAAGGAAAACGCGGAAAGGCTCGCGGGGATCATTCACGGCTTTGACAGCTTTTGCAGCATTTATACCGTTCATGACCGCAGCCTCTGCATATACAGGTGCGGCACTCCGAACGAGGCGGAGCGCAGGGAATACGAGCTAATGCGGCGCTCTCCGTACAGAAACTACATGGAGGGCAGCTACCGGGACGAGGACAGGATAGCGTTCATGCGCGTCATCGACACGCCGGGGCGGATAGATGAGCTTGCGTATCTCGTGCAGAGCGTTCTGCCGCCCGGTATGTTCCGCATGGAGCTTCGGGAGGAGGCTCAGTTCCCTGATTACAGGGGGCTGTATTTCTACGACGCCGAGGCGACCGTGGCCGCGATGAAGGAAAAGGTCCTTGAACATGTGGAGGAGAAATGCGGCGAGAAGCTCGAGCCGAAGGACATCCTGCCGAAGCTCTCAAGATATAATCCCGAGCGTGACGCAATGCTCCTTCTCGGCCGGCTGAAGGCCATCTACGAGCCGGTCGACCTGCTCGCGCCGTTCAGACGGAAGAAACAGTGATCATCCGTACTGCTCCGCCATATAGAGGCTGGATCGCGACTGGATGTTTTTCACCGTTTCCTCGAGGCTCTTGCCGCCTGACAGATATATAAGCCCGTTTTCCGTGATGATGTCCAGAAGCTGCTGATCGGTGCAGCGCTGAGCGCCGGTCACGGCGGCGGTCAGGTCGAAAAGCTGCCGGCTTTCGTCTTGGGTAAGTACGCTCTCCGCACGCCTCGTGAATGCCTGAAGCAGCACGGGCAGATAGTCTATGCTGCACTGATTTTCCATGGACAGCCGGTCTTTTATATATGCCCATGCCCCCTCCGGGTTTTGGCTGTTGACGGGTATGGCCATGCTGCCGTTGTATGTGCAGGTGTAGTAGCTCAGACCCTGCTCACCGGTGGGAAAGCCGACGAAGGTGAAGGGCTGGCCAAAATTTTTGCCGATGAATTTAATTCTTACCGGGTCGGATATCCGTTCCACTGTAAGCACGACCTGAGAAATATCCAGCGGCGTTACGCTGCTGCCCTCCGGTACTGCCTCGCACATATCTCCGCACCAGCCCAGCAGCTCCGAAAACCCGGCGTCGTCAAAACTGCATTTGCCGTTCCGGCGGTCAGCGTACTTTACCGAACCCACCTGAGCGACCCAGCTCAGCAGATTCTCTTTGTCCATGAAGTTCTGAAATACGGCTTCATATTCGTCACTGCCGGCAGCTATCTGCTGATAGTCCTGCGGAGAAAGGCTGCTGCGCCCGTCTACGTCGGCGGTCCTCGCGGCCAAGGTCCTTATTTCAACACCCTCCCACAGCTCGTGCAGCCGGCCGTTGTCTTCGAGCGTCTCCAGAATGTTGGGGATGAAGCTCTCGCGGCCGATGTCCCTGTCTATATACGGATACAGATCGAGAAAAGCGTTCTTCACATCCAGCAGATTATTATGTATGACCAGATCTATTTTCCCGCCGGAGATGATATCCGCGATCAAACGCTGACTCTCATCCCTGCCGTACTCAATGAGCTTGTACTCATATTCCGTCTGTCTGCTGTTCAGCTCCCTCACTATGCCGCCTACATTGGAATTTTCCATGTCAAAGGCGGCTATATTTACCGCGCTCCTCTCGGTCATCGGGCGCGGCACCATAGCGGTCGAGAGCATGAAGTCCTCGCCCACGGTACACACGAAGGCGTTTTTCCCAAGCCGGCAGACGGACTCCGCACCGTCGGGAAAGGCCGTATAGTCCCACTTATACAGCGACCTCGTGCTGCCCGACTCCACGTCGCATTCCACAAAATAGCTGTTGCCGGATACCAGGTATTCGCCGTCCAGCCCCTGACACATGGACATATTTCCGACACTTACGCACAGCTCGTCTCCGGGGTCCTCAAATGCCAGCTCACGGAGGCTCTCGGGACTCTCCATAAGACAGTACAGATTCCCGGCCGGTCCCCTCATCGATACCACTACGCCCTGAGCGGTGAGCGCTATGGAATACATCGTGGAGTCCGGCTTCTTGACAGTGGTGATCTCATCGCTTCCCCATTTGAATGAGGCGATGTAGTCTCCGCCCAGCACATATATGCGCCCGGCAGCGTCGGCCGCGAGACCAAAGCAGCTCTCCTCCGACCAGCCGCGGATCTCCATCCTGTCAAGTGTTTCACCGGACGGCGAAAGCTTCAGCACGGCCAGCCGGCCCTGATAGTCGTTATTCGTCCGCAGCTCGCCCTTGTACATATAAACGGGGGCATGCTCACCGGTCAGCAGATAGAAGCAGCCGTCGCCTCCCGCTGTGACGCCCTTCAGGGAATCCGTGTAGGGAGCGGGTGCGTCTATCTCCAGCATTCTCGTTTCGCCAAAGGCGGCCGAACCGTCTGCGGCGAGAGCATAATCCGTTATGCCAAGCACCGGCGTCCCGTCCTGATAGCCCGCTATGAGCAGATGATCCCCTATCCGAGCAATACGGCGCACCGAGCATCCGGCGGGAAGCGGGTATATGCGCCGGGAATCCAGCAGCAGTACGCTTTCGCTCTCTTCCGCCGCCGTCTGCACCGTGTCCGCGTC
>ERZ1026856.1137-NODE-1137-length-14021-cov-11.627524_pt1 | contig 14021 bp, 9 predicted proteins | sample MGYA00380158_ERZ1026856 | MGnify/ENA primary metagenome ERZ1026856 (study PRJEB33269, sample SAMEA4719794) | human gut metagenome | biome: human-associated habitat; feature: organic feature; material: feces | place: Cameroon | collected 2013-10 ...
ATCAAAAGAAGCTGCTGCACATTCGTACAACAGCTTCTCCCACTCCTTGCAATAGAATGCTTCCAAAGCATACATCCTATATTTTTTATCTCATTCCAACTGTTACGATCTCAAAGCCTCTGACAGGAATCTCATACCAGCCGTCTGCATTTGCAGTTTCGGGACGAACCTCTTCCTCCAGAATGTTGGAGAAGTACAGAGTTTCAAAAGAAGCGTCCTTCTTGATGCGCAGAACGGTAGGTTCGCCGGAGCAGTTGACAAAACGTGCCATCCGATCGGTGCCTTCTGCTTTCTCCTTGAAGTTGGAGAACATCATGCGCTCGCCTTCCCAGGTCAGCCAGGATTTTTCAGTCGGCAGGGTTCCTGCATGAACCTTGGTCTGTGCAACTGTATAAGGTACCTGGAACTGATATGCGCTTCTGAAGCTGTTGCTTTCAACCAGATCCCCTGCAAAGAAGGTCATCTCGTACTCTGCGGTGATATGGCGCAGCTGCTGGGACAGCTCGGTGGGGAATACGCCCCAGTCGCCCAGTTCGCCGACACTGCGCAGGATGGTAACTGCCAGTGCATTCTTTTCCTCCGGAAGGATTTCATACTCATACAGACCGATGTTTGCAATGAGCATGCCGCCCTTTTCATCGTTTAAGCCCACAAAGCTCTGCTGATGCTCGCACTTGCAGGGATTCTCCCACAGCTTGCTGTGCTCGTTGGGACGGTTCACCACTTCAAATACGCTGTCTGCATAGTGGTGTGTGCAGGAAATTCCGGTCGGTGCTACCACGCGGATTCTGTGATCCTTTGCAGTGTTATCGAACTCGGTTACAAACTTCACGCTGCGGCTGTCTTTTTCCAGCGTAATTGTGGTGTGCAGAACGATCTGTCTCGTCTCACTGCTTCTTTTGCAGGTACGCTTCATGAATTCTACAAGACCTTCCTGCTCTTCCTTTAACTGATCGTCTGCGGAAACCGGAACGGTCAGCACATTGGTCACTTCCACGCTTGCAGCAAAATCGGTATTTTCCACCAGCTTGATTTCTGCCTTTGTGCCCTTTGTCACAATTGCAGGATTTCCCTTCGGGCAGAAATAGATGTATTCGTTGCCCGCATCCAGGGTATCTTCAAAATAGCCCAGACCTTCGTAGGTCTTTCCTGTCTGCTTGTCCAGAACATTCAAAGTACCGTCGTCGTTGATCGCAACCTTCAGGAATTCATTTTCCAGATGACGGTCATCGCTTGCGATGCTGCTGCCCTTTCCAGCTGTCCCAGCGGTTTCTGCCGGAACCAGCGCATAGGTACGGTAACCCAGAGCAGGCAGTTTTTCTGCGAAAAGGGAAACCTTCACCTGTCTTGCCATGTAAGGCTGGCGGAACTTATCATCCGGCAGGTCATAGCCGAATTTTACGTCTGCATCTTCTACAGTTGCTTTCTGTACATTGCCTTCACTGTCCACAACAACGTACTCCGGCAGCTCCCATGCCTTCATATCGCGGCGTCCGTCCCAGAGCCACTTGTTGTAGTCGCGCTTTGCGTCCAAGACTACTGTCACCTTACCGGTGCGCTCGTCGCCAGTGGTGTTGAATACAACAAACGGAACTGCGTTTTCGCCATATTTTTCAAATGCAGAAGTATCTGTCAGGTCTGCAACATAAGCGGAAGCATCCTCGGAAAGGGTATGAGCAATCTCGGTGGAACGGTCAAAACGGACTTCGATCTCTTTGTTGACCTGATCCACGCTGCAGCCGCAAATGCTGTCGTGGGGATGGTTCTGCATCAGGATCTTCCATGCATAGTTGAAACGGTCATGGGGATATTCCTTGCCGTTTTCTGCTGCAAATACAGCCAGAGGCTCGGATACGCGCTCCAGTGCAACCTCGTTTCTGCGGTTCTGCCGCTTTAAGGTTACATGGGAGGAACAAGTATTGACCAGAGTATACCAGCCGTCTGTCTCCTGGCTGGTCAGCTCGCCTTTTACGGTAGAAAGCTTTTCACCTGCCTCTGCCTGAACCTTCTTGACATAATCTTCGAAGTTAGAATGAACAAACTCGATATCGGGATACAATCTGCGCGCGGTTTCAATCGCTGTAGAAAGATTCTTCTGAACCGGCTGATGGTCACAGCCGTTCATGAACAGCAGCTCGTCTGTAGATGCGAACATCTCAGCCTTTGCCAGACGTTCCTCCCAGTATGCCTTTGCTTCTTTTTCATCCACCGGGATTTCCATGCCGTTGCAGTACCAGTTTGCAAACAGGATACCCAGAAGCTTTGTGCCGTCGGGAGACTGCCACTGCATTTCAGAATAAGCGGATTCGTACTCGCCGCCTTCTTTTAATTCATTGTTAAAGCCAACCGGCTTTACGCCGCGGCCAAATGCAACGGCTTCCATACCAGCCTGGGTCAGCAGTTGAGGCATCTGTCCCGCATTGCCGAATGCATCCGGGAAATAGCCAACCTTTGTCAGGTTGCCGTAGGCTTTCGCTTCGCGGATACCGGTCTGGATATTTCTGACATTTGCTTCGCCGCTGGTTAAAAACTCATCCTGCAGGATGTAGAAGGGACCCACACGGAAATGTCCCTCTCTGACATGTCTTAACAGCTCTTCCCGCTTCTCCGGACGGATTTCCAGATAGTCGTCCAGCACGATGGTCTGACCATCCAGATGGAAGCTGTAAAAGCCGGGATCTTTGTCAAACAGTTCCATGTTGGTGTCGATCAGATCCAGCAATTTCATTTTATGCCGCTCTAACGGCAGGTACCATTCTCTGTCCCAATGGGAGTGGGAAATAATATGTACAGTCTTTTTCTTCATAGGTTTCTCCCTCTTTCCTATCCGATAATCTCCGGAATCTCTAGTTTTATCATCCCCTATTCCATGAAAAAATGCAACACCCAAAATAGTTAGGTTATCTCTAAAAAAATCACAGCCGCAGGGTGCATGGATTTGCTGCACCCTGCGGCTGTACTATAAATTGTTTGTTACATAATTTTATGAACCCATCCTGCAGGTCCTTCGATCTTGCCCATCTGAATACCGGTCAGAGTATCATACAGCTTCTGGATCACCGGTCCCATGCTTTCCATACCGCTGGGGAAGCAAATCTCCCTGCCATGGTCTACCACCTTGCCGACCGGGCACACAACAGCTGCTGTACCGCAGACGCCGCATTCTGCAAAATCAGAAAGCTCCGCCAGCTTAACCGGACGCTCTTCCACCTTCATGCCCAGGATATCCTTTGCAACGACTGCGATGGAACGGCGTGTTACAGAAGGAAGGATGCTGTCAGACTTGGGAATGACAAGGGTTCCTTCTTTATCAATGAAGATAAAGTTCGCGCCGCCGGTCTCTTCCACATAGGTGCGGGTTGCGGGATCAAGGAACATGTTTTCATCGTAGCCGTTATGATGTGCGGTTACATATGCATGCAGGCTCATCGCATAGTTCAGACCAGCTTTGATATGTCCGGTTCCATGCGGTGCTGCGCGGTCAAAATCGCTGACACAGATGGTAAGCGGATGAACGCCGCCCTTAAAGTACGGTCCAACCGGAGTTACCAGAATGCGGAACTGATATTCATCCGCAGGCTTAACGCCGATAACCGGGGAGCTTGCAAACATATAAGGACGAACATATAAGCTTGCGCCGCTGCCGTAAGGAGGAACCCATGCAGCATTCGCCTTAACCACCTCTTCTACTGCTTCCAGGAAACGCTCTGCCGGGAACGGAGGCATCTCCAGACGCTTTGCGCTGTCCATCATACGGACTGCATTTAAGTCCGGGCGGAACGTTACGATATGTCCATCCTCTGTTGTATATGCTTTGAGACCTTCAAAGATCTCCTGGCAATAATGAAAAATACCTGCGCATTCATTCAGGGTAACTGTCGGATCGTCTGTCAGTCCGCCCTTATCCCAGGCACCATCTTTGTAGTTTGCCACATAACGGTAATCTGTCGTCATATAGCCGAATCCGAGATTTGCCCAGTCCAGATTCTTTTTTTCCATCTTGTCCACACTCCTTACTTCTGGCTCCCATCCGCCAGGTTCTTCTTTTGCCGGCGTCTGTTTTGCAGTTTTCTATAGAATTCGAAAATATTATAGCACTATTCTTTCCGATAGAAAAGATTTTTTTCACGCGCCTTCTCCTGCCGCGCCCGTTTAGAAATCGCAGCGTGGATGCTTCCGCTTATTTGCTGTGGCTGACCGCATCCTTCATCATCCGCACATAGGTGTATAAATGTCCGCCCGCATGAGAGCCGTATTTTGCGATCAGCTTTACAACTGCACTGCCGACGATAACACCGTCCGCCGTTTTGGAAATCTCTGCCGCCTGATCCGGCGTATGGATGCCGAAGCCAACTGCTGCCGGAACGCTGCTGACACTGCGGATTTCTTTTAACATTGCGCCGATATCGGTGGTGATATTGGTTCTCTCGCCGGTTACGCCCATCGATGATACCACATACAAAAATCCTTTCGCCCCTTTGGCAATCTTACGGATTCTCTCTTTGGAGGTCGGTGCGATCATCGAGATCAGGTCTATGCCATAGCGACTTGCAACAACATCAACCTCTTCTTTTTCCTCAAAGGGCAGATCAGGGATAATGATGCCGTCGATCCCTACATCCTGGCAGCGTTCAAAAAATGCTTCGTAGCCGTAATGGAACACCGGATTCAAATACGTCATAAATACCAGCGGAATTTCTGTTTTCTCCCGCAGGTTCTTTACCATGTCAAAAATATCGTCGGTGGTCACACCGCCGGAAAGCGCCCGGATATCCGCCTCCTGAATGACCGGTCCCTCTGCGATCGGATCGGAAAACGGGATGCCGATCTCGATCAGATCCGCTCCTGCCCGCTCCATTTCCAGAATGTATTCCTCTGTCTTATTAAGGGACGGATCTCCCGCCGTCAAAAATGCAATAAATGCCTTTTTATTTTCAAATGTCTTTTGGATTCTGCTCATCTTTTTCCTTCTGCCTTTCGGACAGCCTTTCCTACAGGTTTTTTGTGCCTGCCAAAGTTTTCTTTTATCCTCTGTTTTTCGGGTTTACTCTGAAATATCTTCTCCGCGGTATCTTGCGATCGCCGCAACGTCCTTATCTCCGCGTCCGGACAGACAGATGATGATCGACTGATCCGAAGACAACGTCGGTGCAAGCTTTCTCGCATGGGCTACTGCATGGGCGCTCTCTATCGCGCAGATGATGCCCTCCGTACGCGCCAGATATTCAAACGCTTCGACCGCTTCTTCATCCGTTACCGGCACATAGCTTGCGCGTCCGGTATCGTGCAGCCATGCGTGCTCAGGTCCAATGCCGGGATAATCCAGACCTGCGGAAATCGAGTACACCGGTGCGATCTGTCCGTACTGATCCTGACAGAAATAGGATTTCATGCCGTGGAACACACCTGGCGTTCCCTTTGCCATTGTTGCCGCATGCTTATCCGTATCGATTCCTTTTCCTGCGGCCTCGCAGCCGATCAATGCAACTTCCTTTTCCGGAATAAACTCATAGAACATCCCCATTGCATTGCTGCCGCCGCCGACACACGCCAAAACAGCTGCCGGAAGCTTTCCTTCCTTTTCCAGAATCTGTGCTTTTGCCTCCCGTCCGATGACAGACTGGAAATCCCGCACGATCGTCGGGAACGGATGCGGTCCCATGACAGAACCCAGCACATAGTGGGTGTCCGATACGCGGTTTGTCCACTCACGCATTGTCTCGTTTACTGCATCCTTTAAGGTCTGGGTTCCGCTTGTTACCGGATGCACCTTTGCGCCCAGAAGCTTCATTCTGTAAACATTCAGCGCCTGCCGGTCCGTGTCCTCTTTTCCCATAAAAATCTCACATTCCAGTCCAAGCAGTGCCGCAGCTGTTGCACAGGCAACACCATGCTGTCCGGCTCCTGTCTCTGCGATGACACGGGTTTTGCCCATTTTTTTTGCCATCAGCACCTGACCGAGTACGTTGTTGATCTTGTGAGAGCCGGTGTGGTTTAAGTCCTCTCGCTTTAAATAGATCTTCGCGCCGCCCAGATCCTTTGTCATTTTCTCCGCATAATATAACAGCGACGGTCTTCCTGCATAATTTTTTAACAGATCGTCAAGCTCCGCACAAAATTCCGGGTCATTTTTATAAAATTCGTACTGCTCCTCCAGATGAATGATCTCATTCATCAGCGTCTCCGGGATGTACTGTCCTCCGTGTATTCCAAATCTGCCTTTTTCCATCAGTTGTATTCCTCCTTCTGCCGTGCTGCCGCCGCGCACGCGAAAATTTTCTCCCGATCCTTAAAACCGTCGGTTTCTGCGCCGCTGCTGACGTCGAACGCCCAGGCCCCCGTTCGCACAGCTTCTTTTATATTCTCTGCCTTCAGCCCGCCCGCCAGGAAAAATGGGCGGCCGATAGATTCAATTAAAGTCCAGTCAAAGACCCTTCCGGTCCCGCCGCTGCCCTGATCCAGCAAAATGTAATCTGCGCAGCTTTCTTTGGCACGCAGCACATCTTCCTTCGTCCGGATGGAAAACGCCTGGATCACCGGACAGCTGACTTTGCTTTTCAGCTCATTTATATATGCCTCGTCTTCCTGCCCGTGCAATTGCACCCAGTCGATGACGCCATCCTCTACCAGACCGACGATGGTTTCTATCGTTTCGTTGACAAAAACGCCGACCGCCGGGATTTCTTTTTTTAACATGCCATGCAGCTGTTTTGCCTGCCCGGGTGAAACCTGCCGCCTGCTCTTTGCAAAGACGAAACCTGCAAAATCAACGCCAGCGTCGTTGACCCATTCGATATCGCAAGGGCGGGACAGCCCACAGATCTTGAGGCGTGGGCGTACAGGTTCTGCGAGGTTCGCAGTCCGAACGATATCTTTGCTGCGCTGCTTTTGCTCACTCATGGCAGTTCCTCTTCAACTCCTGCAGCATCGCCGCTTTATCGCTGCTTCTCATCAGCGTTTCGCCAATCAGCACCGCGTCCGTTCCATTCTTATATAAAACGGCAACGTCCTCTGCACCCCGGATGCCGCTTTCGGAGACGTAGAGTACCTCCGGCGGAATCAGCTTTCGCAGACGCACGCTGTTTTTGACATCTACGGTAAAATCCTTCAGGTTCCGGTTGTTGACGCCGATGATCCGCGCTCCGGCACGCAGCGCACGCGCAACTTCTTCTTCATCGTGTGCCTCGACTAACGCCGATAAGCCGAGGCTATGCGCTATTTTTAAAAACTGACCAAGCTCTTCTTCGGATAAAATCGCACAAATCAGAAGCACCGCAGACGCGCCCAAAAGCTTTGCTTCATAAATCTGATATTCGTCCACCGTAAAATCCTTGCGCAGCACCGGAATGCTCACATCCTCTGCGATTTCCTGCAGATAGCCGTCGCTTCCAAGGAAGTATTCCGGCTCCGTCAGCACAGAAATCGCAGATGCGCCCGCGCGCTCATACTGCCGCGCAATTTCCAGATACGGAAAGTCTACTGCAATCAGCCCTTTGGACGGAGATGCCTTTTTTACCTCGCAGATCACTGAAATTCCCGGTGCTGCCAGCGCTTTTTCAAATGGGAACCCGGTATCTGCAGCCAGGCTCTCTGCTTCTTTTTTCAGAACCTCCATCGGCTTTTTCTTTTTATTTTCCTCCACACGCGCCCTCGCAGCGTCCGCGAGAGTATCCAGAATCGTCTTTTCTTTCATGCTTTCCACTCATTTCTGCGCACGCTTTTTGCGCATATCGAGTTTGTGTCAAGTGCGCGCAGACACAAATCTCGCGATTGTAAAATCTCATTTTTCAATCTTCTTACTCCTGATTGGTCAGCGCTGCAAACTGCTCCAGCTGTGCAAGCGCCTTACCGCTGTCGATGACTTCCTGCGCTTCCCGGATCGCATCTTCGATTGAAATGCCCTTTGCGATATGGAGTGCCGCTGCGGAGTTCAGAACGACCGCATCCCGTTTGGGTCCTTTTTCCCCTTTTAAAATTGCCAGTGCGATCTGCGCGTTGTCCTGGGGGCTTCCTCCGGTCAGCTCGTCTTTGCTGCAGCGGGTAAAGCCGAACTGCTCCGGAGTGATCACATAGGATAAAAATTCCCCATCCTTTACTTCGCAGACCGTCGTCGGTGCGCTCATGGAAATCTCATCCAGACCGTCCTGTCCATATACAACCATCGCCTTTTTCACGCCGAGGTTTGCAAGCACCCGCGCAAGCGGCTCTACCAGTGCCTCGTCATAAACGCCCATCAGTTCCATGTTTGCACCTGCCGGATTGGTCAGCGGTCCAAGGATATTGAAAATCGTGCGGATACCCAGCTCTTTTCTGACCGGGGCAACATATTTCATCGACAGATGGTAATTCTGTGCAAACAGGAAGCACAGACCGATTTTTTTGAGCACCTCCGCGCTTTTTGCCGGATCGATGGTGATCTTTACGCCGAGCGCTTCTAAAACGTCCGCCGCGCCGCTCTTGCTGGACGCTGCGCGGTTGCCGTGTTTTGCCACCGGAACGCCTGCTGCCGAGATCACAAGAGAAGACGTTGTAGAAATGTTAAAGGAATTAGAATGGTCGCCGCCGGTTCCGACGATTTCCAGCACATCCTGATCATGTAACAGGCGCACACAATGCTTTCTCATCCCCGCTGCACACGCGGTAATTTCCTCGATGGTCTCGCCCTTCATCGCCATCGCGGTTAAAAACGCGCTCATCTGCACCGGACTTGCCTTTCCGCCCATGATTTCGTCCATCGAAGCCTCTGCGGTTTCATAATCCAGGTTCTGCTTTGCTGCCAGTTTTACAATCGCTTCTTTAATCATTGTCTTCTCCTTTTTCTCTGCATTCGCAAGCTGTAAAAAATTTTCAAGCATCTTTTTTCCAAGTGGGGTTAAAATCGATTCCGGGTGAAACTGTACGCCGTACACCGCTTTTGTTTTATGCTGCAGTGCCATGATCTCGCCGTCCGATGTCCTGGCAGTCACCTGCAGGCATTCCGGAAAGGTTTCCTCCTGCGCCGCCAGCGAATGGTACCGTGCTACCGTCGTTTCCTCCGGCAGTCCGACAAACAGCGGTGTTTTCGTATCGAGCTTTGTCACGGACTGTTTGCCATGCATCAGCTGTTTTGCATAGGAAACAACTCCGCCGTATGCCTCGCAGATCACCTGATGCCCCAAACACACACCGAGGATCGGGATTTTCCCGCCAAGCTTTTGCACCACCTCAATGCAGCAGCCCGCATCCTGCGGACGCCCCGGTCCCGGCGATAAAAGAATCGCTTCGGGATGCAATGCTTCAATCTGTTCTACTGTCCGCTCGTCATTTCGGATGACCTTAATCTCCGGATTGATCGCCCCGATCAGCTGATATAAGTTGTAGGAAAAGCTGTCATAATTATCGATCAGTAAAATCATGCCCGTTCCCCTTTCTTTCCAAGCTCCTGCGCTTCCTGCAGCGCCTGCACCACTGCTTTCGCCTTATTGATGCATTCCTGATGTTCCTTCGGCGCTACACTGTCCGCCACAATTCCGGCTCCCGACCGGACGAATACTTTTCCGTTTTTGCGAAACGCCAGCCGGATCGCAATACACATATCCATATTTCCCGCAAAATCCAGATAGCCAATAGCACCGCCGTAAATGCCGCGCTTGTTGTTTTCCAGGTCGTTGATGATCTGGCAGGCGCGAAGCTTCGGCGCACCCGAAAGGGTTCCCGCCGGAAGCACCGACTGCAGGGCATCCAGCGCCGTTTTATCGCTGCGAAGCTCGCCCCGCACGGTCGATCCCAGGTGCATGACGTGGGAAAATTTTTCAACCGAAAGATATTTTTCCACTTCTACCGTTCCGAACCGGCAGAACCTCCCGAGATCATTTCGTCCGAGATCCACCAGCATGTTGTGTTCTGCCAGCTCCTTTTCATCGGAAAGCAGATCAGCTTCCAGCTCCTGATCCTCCTTTTCGTCCTTTCCCCTGGGTCTTGTCCCGGCAAGAGGAAATGTATATGCCGTTTTGTTGTCTACCTTAACCAAAGTTTCCGGCGAAGCGCCCGCGATTTCGAGATCATCGCTGGAAAAATAAAACATGTATGGTGACGGATTTTTTGTCCGCAGAATCCGGTAGGTATCCAGCAGGCTTCCGTCAAATCCGGCTTCCAGACGGTTCGAAAGCACCAACTGGAAAATGTCGCCCTCATGGATGTAATGTTTGACCTGCTCCACCTTTTCACAGTAGCTTTCCTGATCGAACAGCGGCGTAAGCTCTGTCGTCAGCCGCCCTGCGGGCACGTTTTTCTCTGCGCCCTTTTCGATGATGTCCTGCATCTGATCGAGAGTCTGAAGGGCGGCGCGGTAAACTGCTTCCAGGGCGTCTGGCGCTGCTGCCTGTCCAGCCTCCGGCACCCGGCTGTTGCAGATCAGGATGATTTTCTGCCGGTAGTGGTCAAATGCAATCATCTTATCGAACAGCATCAGATCGACATCCCGGAACTTTTCCTGATCCTCTGCGTCCAGCCGAAGCGTCGGCTCCGCATATTTGATGTAGTCGTATGCAAAATATCCAACCAGACCGCCGGTCAGCGGCGGGAGCTTTTTGATCTGCGGCGCGCGGTTTTCTTCGATGACCTTTGCAATCACCTGCGCCGGATTCTCTGTTTCAAACTGCTCGACATGGTCTGTTGTAATTGTCACCTGATGGTTCATGCAGGTCAGCTCCATTGCAGGATCGAATCCAAGAAAGCTGTACCGACCCCACTGCTTGTTGTCCTCCGCACTCTCTAACAGAAAACAGTGATCGCTTACCGCCAGCAGCTTTTTCAACACCTGCACCGGCGTTGCAATGTCTGAAAAAATCTCACGCCAGATTGGAATCCTCCGGTAAGCTCCGGATGCTGCCGTTCTTTTCAGTTCTTCCAGTGATGTCTGTTCCATGCGACTGTTCCTCCTGTATACAATAGAATGCACGCTCTGCGAGCATTCTATTGTCATGTAAAAATAGAATCCTGCTCCGCAGGATTCTTAAGCCTGCGGCGGGTCGCGCAAGCGACATAATTCCACTCCGCCAAAGTACGATCCTCGCGGAGCGTTTTTTATCGTATAGAAACGAAGTTTCCTATACGATAAAAAAAACCCCGTCCATGACAGATTTGTCTGCCAAGGACGGGGGCTTATCATCTCTTAAGCTGCAGGCACTTTGTGCCTGTCTTCCCGCGGTACCACCTTGCTTTGCGATCTCTCGCACACTTTATCAGGGGTACTAATATATCTGAGAATTCCAACATTCCAAAGGATACCAACATACCCCCGGCAAATAACGGATGCCCTCCGTCACAGAATACTCGGAGTAAAACTCCTTTGACTGTGCCCTCCGTGGTCCATTTGATACTCCGCTTTCTGCCCGGCTCCCACCTGCCCGGACTCTCTGGAAGTGCGCCTGTACCGTTATCTCCACTTCATCGGTTTAAATTGATATAAGTTCAACTTGTTGAAAACATATTAAAACAGTCTGTTTCTATTGTCAAGACTTTTTTCGAAAATTCGGTTTTCCCCTCATTTCTGCGCATGTTTTTTGCGCATATCGAGTTTGTGTCTGCGCGCAGACACAAATCTCGCGATTGAAAAATTTTATTTTTCAATCTTCTCTGATCAGCTTCAGTCCGTCTTTTTCCAGTAAATACTCTTTTTGGCACACTTCCCCGATATATTTTCTGTCATGGGAAATGCTGATAATAGCGCCCGGAAATTCCCGAAGCATTTTTCTGATGACCGGTCCCGATAAAGGGGAAAAGTTTCTGGTCGGCTCATCCAGAATCAGCACATTTGCATTGCCAAGGCTCATTTTCAGAAGCAGCACCTTCGCCTTCTGACCACCGGACAGTTCCCGGATAGGATGATCCATTTCATCTGCCGTGTACTTCAACGATCCCAGATACGTCCGGATCTTCGTTCTCTCGCTCTTTTCCCCGGTAGCATCCAGAAAATCAACCGGCGTCATGGAAAGCTCCAGCTGATCCTCATAATTCTGCGGCATATACTCTACGCAAAGATCCTCCCGTTCTTTCAGCTCGGCTGCAATCTTTTTCAGCAGCGTCGTCTTGCCTGCCCCGTTCGGACCGACAATACATATTTTTTCCGGACCTCTTATGGCTAATGTGATATTTTCCGCGAGAATTTTTTCTCCATCCGGTGTTTCCAGCTTCGGCAGCTGATATTCGATGACCGTTTTTCCAGCCGGCATGGCTGCTTTTTCTCCTCCGAGCCGAAAGGAAATCGCTTCCTCCTGCTCCGGCATTTCCGTCATTTTGGCATCCTCTTTTTCGAATCTGCGGTTCATCGCCTTTACCGTGTGCATTTTGTCCTTCAGGTTTTTCGCCACGGACGGAGCCTGCCGGGAGCAGCTGTTTAAGGCGCTCTGCACGCTCTGGTACACCTTCCGGTATTTCTCATCCCGCAGCGCCTTTTCCCTCCGGTCGCTCTGTGCTTTCTGTTCCTGGCGTTCGAAATTCTGCAACCGTTCTTTCACATACGTCCGATAGGGAAGCTTCGCAACCGTATATCTCGATTTCGTCTTCCGCATGATCTGTTCTATATGGATGACCATATTTGCGGTATTTTCAATCAGCGTCTCATCATGGGAAATAAAAACCACGATATGCTCCCAGTCTCGGATGATGTTTTCTAAAAGCTCCAGCGTCGGAACATCGATGTCATTCGACGGCTCATCGAGCAGAAGCACGGTGACATCCTCCATAAGAAGCCGCATGAGCTGTGCCTTTACCTTCTCGCCGCCGGAAAGCTGCCCCATCTGCTGATCGCGATAGAAAAAATCCTCCGTCACGCCAAATTTTCCAGCCAGCGCCGCCAACTCCTTCGGCGTCTGATCCCAGAACTGCTCTTTTTCGTAAAAATATTCATACACCGTCTTCGTTCTCTCTGCCTCCGGCAGTTCCTGTGGCAGATAACCCAGCCGCTCTTTTCCGACGATGCGCTCGCCTGTGGATTCCATATAATCTTCCGTCAGCGCAGGATCATACATCCATTTCAGCAGCGTCGATTTTCCGTTTCCCTCCTCTCCAATGATAACGGCTTTATCACCGTCATTTAACACCAGCTGAAAATTTTCCAGGATCACCCGCAGGTCCTTTTTATGGGTCAATGTTAAATTTTTTATCTGCATCATATAGAAGTCTCCTTTGTCCGAAACAAAACGGGCCTGTTTTCGCATACGCAAAACAGACCCGCAAAAAAATATCCCTGTTCTATTGTCATGAATAAAAGAGGGAAAATAATTCAGCGATTGTCTCCTTTAAGCGTACACAAATACGAGCCTGTTTCTCAGGCTGTCCTTTCTCTGTGTTTTTCTTAAAGTCGATTATCTCTGAAACATTCCCTCACCTTACACCAATGGTGCTCTTTCTTTTTCATTTCTGACGCTATTATAGGACAATTTCCGAACAAATACAATCAGTTTTTACTCTTCCTCCGGAATATCCCCATCCGCGCCGATGTTGAGCATATTCATCGTCCGGCGCTTCATGCGCGCCTGCTCGGACGCTTCCAAAATGAAGTTCTTGATGCTTTTCGCATTTTTGATATGGGTCAGATACAGCTCCGGATTTGTCGTATCGCCGGTGTAGCACTTTACAGTACCAAGTCCGAACATCCGCTCCCCCAGCGTCCGGATCAGTTCTACGTCCTGTACTTTATATAGGTAGCAGTCGTTCTCCCGCTTGTTCATAAATCCTTCTTCCACGGTGATCAGCTCTTCTGTAACCGTATAAGTTGTAAAGGTAAAGGGGAGTCCAAAAAATCCCCATCTTTTCTTTTCCCGAAATTCCATACTATTTCCTCCTTTTGCGTCTGGTGGATTTGATACAGTTCACCGCGCCATTCGCAAAAGCGCATCTTCGATGCTTTCCGCTGCTTCGCAGCTCTTTTTGCTCATGAAGTGGCGCTCCCTTCGTGGCATTCTGCAAACAGATTTTCATGCGGGCATGAAATCTGCTCACAGAATGCCACGAGTGAACTGTAGTATCATTATACGCCA
>ERZ1026856.1140-NODE-1140-length-14000-cov-4.036931_pt1 | contig 14000 bp, 9 predicted proteins | sample MGYA00380158_ERZ1026856 | MGnify/ENA primary metagenome ERZ1026856 (study PRJEB33269, sample SAMEA4719794) | human gut metagenome | biome: human-associated habitat; feature: organic feature; material: feces | place: Cameroon | collected 2013-10 ...
CGCGCCGCTCGCCACTTCCCCCAATGGGGGAAGCATGCGGGGAGAGCGGAAAGCTGTCACAAAGTGGCTGAGGGGGCAAAGCGGCCAAAACGGAATAAAAGCGGGCGGCTGCCAGCCGCCCGCTTTTGCTTACTCTATCTTCACACTGTACTGCCTGCCGTCAAGCTCATAGCTGACGGAAAGACCGTCGTCGGCGTTGACGGCGACGTTCTCCGCATTTCGGATACGAAGCAGCTCCTTATAGAACTCCCGCGTCTCCGCGCCGTAAAGCCCCATGTTGTCGGACGTTAGGAAAAGCCCGCCGAAGAGCGCGTTCACCACCGCGAGGGTGCGCTTCTGCTCCGGGGTGAGCTTTATGTTCTCGTCTCGCAGGAAGAACACGTCCGGGTCGCTCAGGTATGCGCGGCCGTTGAGCTCACGGCGGAAAATGCTGTTGCCGATGGCCTGACGGGTGGAGACGCGCTCACGGTGTATCTGCCGCATGAGCCATGTGTCGTCCCAGTCGAGACCCACGTCGCAGCTTATCCGGCAGTAATCCACCAGACCGAAGGCCGGCATGACCGGCACGCCGCACCCGAGGATGAGCTTGTCGCCGCAGACACGGCGCAAAAACTCCATCGCGCGGATCATGCGGCCGGCGCGGCTCTCGCGCTCGGTCCCGAAGGGCGCGGCCCCATAGAGAAAGTCCAGCTTGACGAGGTCGAACCCCCACTCGTCGAAAACGCGGCGGAAGCAGCGCTCGAGATAATTCATGCACTCGGGTTCGTCGATGTCGAGCGAGAAGAATCCGCCCCAGTTGCAGCCGCAGTACCACTCGTCCCCGTCGTGCCGGAGGAGCCATTCGGGGTGTTCGCGCATTATGTCGGAGCTGCGCTGGCACACGAAGGGCGCGAGCCAGAGACCGGCCTTGAAGCCCTTTTCGTGTATGGCGTCGACGGCGGCCTTCATGCCGTGGGGGAATTTCTTCGGGTCGGCGTCCCAGTCGCCGACGGCGCGCTCCCAGCCGTCGTCTATCTGAAAAAGGTCGCCGGGGGAGAGCACCTCTGCGCAGCCGGCGAGGTCGTCCATTATGCTCTTCTCGCTGATGTTCTGGTAGCGGTTGTACCAGCTCGAATAGCCGGTGAGCTTTTCGGACGTGCGGGGCTTTACGCCCATCGCGGCGAACCAGCCGTCGAACACCTCGTCCTCGCCGCCCTCGGCAAAGTACAGGTCGAACGCGTGGAACTCCCCGCCGCAGCGCACGCCCTCGCAGTCGCGCCGTATGTACAGCATGCCCCTGTTCGCGTCGTAGCGAAGCATGGTGTAGCCCGGCCGCTCGTCGAGCGAGGCGATGAGCCTGAAGCGCCCGCCCAGCCGGAAATAGCACCAGCTCTCGCCGTGGGAGACGCCCTTTTTCTGCGGATAGTCCACAAAATATTCGTCGCCGTAGCGGTCGAGACCGTAATGGCGCACGAGCGGCTTCGGCAGATGGCGCAGGCTGCGTATCCTGTCGTTCCTGCCAAGCTCCGGGCAGTACGTCCAGGTCTGAAAGCCGTTCATGAATATCTTTTCCCCGCCGGAGAGCGAGAGCGGCAGCTCCGCCGTGACGGAGGCGAGCTTCCCGACGGGGAGAGACTCGACTATGCGCACCTCGCCGCAAAGCCCGTCGCGGCTGCCCTTGACCTCGTATCCGTCCTCAAGGACGATCCTGTAATTTATCATTTCCGTACCTCCCGTATCTCAAATTCAAGTGTCACAGATCCCGTCTGCGCCGTGGAAACGCTGAGCCGCGCGCGGCCCGGACGGCCGAGAGTGCGGATATACGCGCCGCACATGCCGCCCTCGGCGGTCACAACGTCAGGCCCGACAAGCTCCGCCTCGCCGCTCACCACAAGCCTCACCGGCAGCTGGGCGTAGACGGCGGTGCCGCCGGACTCGTCCTTTATCCTTATGCGCACCGCCGCCATGTCGTAGGTGTCGCCCTCGGTGAGGACGGAGGAGCTGACCTCGGCCTCGATATGGAGCGCGCTGCCGGGGCAGAGGGTGCGGCTCATCACGGTCCTTCCGCCGCGCTTCGCGTCAAAGCGCCAGCGCGTGGCCTCGCCGCCCCAGTTGCTCACATACTTGCCGTAGAGCGCCACACCGTCCGCGAAGCTCAGCCCGTAGCGCAGCATGCACCAGCCCATCTTTGCGACATCCTTCGGCGGCATGGCCGCGAGACCGTGCTTCGCCGCGGACATGAGGCACTGGCGCAGCAGCTCCGCCTTTCTGCCGGTGAAGCCCTCCTGCGTCTCAAGGAGGCGGCCGATGGTGTCGTCGGCCTTCATCGGGCCGTGCCGAAGCCCCTTCCACAGCGACGGGCGGAAGGAGGAGACGAAGCTGTCGTTCTTATAAAGCTCCACCTCATCCGCGTTCGTGAATATATATACATCGCCGATGTTGCCCGCGGGGTAGTCGCCGATGTCCATGGACGAGCCGATCTCCAGCACGTCGCGCCCCTCGCCCTGCGAGGCGTAGAGCGCGGCGGCGAGCTTCGGGTTGCGGAACGCGTCCATCACGCCGTGGTAGCACACCCTGTCGCCGGAGCCGAAGTCCTTGTGCGTGGGGTAGTCGAACATGCACCAGCCGAACATGCCAGCGTGTTCGCCGCCGGCCATCGCCGCGTCAAGCACCCGCGCGTGGCGCAGGGCATGCTCCTGCCGCTTCTCCCAGCTGTCGAAGGACTTCGTCGGGAACATGTGGCCGTTGCATTCGGATATGAGGAGCGCCTTGTTCATGTCGGGCGTGACCTTTTTCTTCGGCTTGCAGCCGGGGGTCGAGCCGTTGTGGGAGAAGTCGTTGTAGGCGTATACGTCCTCCAAGAGGCTGCTCTTTTCTATATATCTCACGCCGGAGGTGGCGCGGCTGGGGTCAAGCTCGTGCGCGGCGGCGTTGGTGCGCGCGTAGAGACCGTCGTCGTCCGCGCTCTCGTTTATCCTGACGCCCCAGAGAATTATGCTCGGGTGGTTTCGGTACTGCATGACCATCTCGCGTGTGTTCTCCACGGCCTGAGCCTTCCAGCTCTCGTCCCCGATGTGCTGCCAGCCGGGGATCTCAGTGAAAACGAGCAGACCGAGCCGGTCGCACTCGTCGATGAAATGACGGCTCTGGGGATAGTGGGAGGTGCGCACAGCGTTGCACTGAAGCTCCTCCTTGAGTATCTGCGCGTCCTCGCGCTGCAGGCTCTCCGGCGCGGCGTAGCCCACATACGGGTATGACTGGTGGCGGTTGAGGCCCCGGAGAAAGAGCCTTTCCCCGTTGAGATAGAAGCCGTCCGCGCAAAACTCCGCCGTGCGGAAGCCGAAGCTGACGCGCGAAACGTCCGAGATGCGCCCGCCGCTCACAAGGCTCACCTCGAGCGTATAGAGCTTCGGACTCCCGACGCTCCACGGCTCCGCGCCGGGAACGGTGAGTACGGTGTCCGCGCCCTCGCCTTCTGCAAGGCAGCGCGCGCCGTCGAGTACCCTCAGCCTGACCTCGCCCCCGCCGCAGATCGCGGTCCGGACCTCGGCCGTGCCGGTCGCGGGAGTCACGACGTATACATCCTCTATATAGTCAGGCTCCTTTACATCCAGCCACGCCTCGCGGTACAGCCCGCCGTAGGTGAGATAGTCGATCACGAAGCCGAAGGGCGGCACCTCCGGGTTCTCCGTGCAGTCGAGCCGCACGGCGACGCTGTTCTCCCCGCCGGGGACGACGAGCGCGCTTATATCCGCCGCGAACGCCGTGTAGCCGCAGCGGTGGGTGAGCAGCTCCGTGCCGTTTACGAACAGCGTGGCGATGTGCGCCGCACCGTCAAAACGTATAAAAATACGCTTTCCCGCATACGATGCCGGGATATCCAGCGCGCGCCTGTAGCCGCAGACCGCTTCGTAATGCTTCGGGAGCGCATAATGGAGCGGGACCTCCCTGACCGTGTGGGGGAGGCGGACCGTTTCGTATTCGCCCGCGCCGAGCGGGAAATCGTCGGTCCAGCGCGGCGTGAACTCCCAGCCGCTGCAAAGACTTATCATGGCGGTACCTCCGTAAATGAAATCATAGCAAAACCATAGGCATTAGGCCCTTTTATGACATTTTAACACACACTTGGAGCGGCAGGCAAGAGACTTTATTTTTTATTGATATCGGGCGAAAGCTGAATTTTTTTACAAAAAAAGCTGTGCCGCCTATTACAAAATTTATGCACATTAATTCACAGAAAAAAGTTGTATTTCCCTTGCAAAGGCCAATTTCCTATGGTATAATTTCAAAAAGCTTAATTTTAAGCAAAACCACAGCAAATCGCTGAAGCGAGCCGGCGGAGCCTTTCCCGCCGCCCGCGGACATCACTTCGTTTATTGCATTGACTTCGGCAGATATCCCGTGCTTCCGCGCCTCTGGCGGATGGGGAGAGGGGACGTCGGACGGAGGATATGTGATAATATAAATTTTTCCGAATAGGAGGACAAAAAATGAAGAAATTCTTTGCACTGCTTCTTGCAGCGGCTATGGTCTTCAGCCTGGCGGCATGCGGTCAGCCCGCAGCTCCCGCAGAGACCCCTGCCGAGGCCCCCGCAGAGACTCCCGCAGAAGCACCCAAGACCATGAAGGAAGACGTCATTATCGGCACCTCTACCGAGGCTAACGGCGACTGGGCTTACGCCGCATTCACCAGCAGCATCAACGCCACCGACAACGATGTCCTGTTCCTCACCGACGACTACCAGACCGTTACCTCCAACGAGGGCGGCGACTACGTTGTCAACGAGAGCATAGTCAAGAGCTATGAGCGCACCGAGGACGAAGACGGCAACGTCACCTACGCCTTCGTTATCAACGACGGCCTGGTCTTCAACAACGGCGACCCCATCACCGCTGAGAACTTCCTCGCATGGACCCTGTTCGTTCTGAGCCCCGCCGGCAAGGAAATGGGTACCATAGACACCAGCTACAACAAGATCCCCGGCGGCGTCGACTACAAGGACGGCAAAGTAAATTACCTTGCCGGTCTGCACCTCATCGACGACCACAGCTTCTCCATGACCATCCTCAAGGAAGGCTATGACGGAAACTCCTATCTGCCCTACTACTACGACCTCGGCTATGCCGGAGCGCGCGCAGTCAACCTGACCTACTGGTTCGGCGAAGGCTGGCACGTTGCTGACGACGGCGAGGGCGCATACCTCGTCAACGACAACGGCCTTGAGTTCACCAAGGACAACATCGCCGACACCTTCACCGCCGCTCAGTACGCGACCTCCGATCGCGTCACCGCCGGCCCCTACAACCTTGTCAGCTTCGACAAGTCCTCCAACCAGATCACCCTCGAGCTCAACCCCCTGTACGCAGGCGACTTCCAGGGACAGAAGCCCATTATCAAGAAGCTCGTCATCGTCAAGACCGAGGATGAGACCATCATCGACACCATCGCCACCGGCGGTATCGACCTCTACTCCGGCATTGCTGACGGCGCACAGGTCAACGCTCTGCTCGACCTGATCGAGTCCGGCGCTGTTGACTCCGACTACTGCCAGTACGACCGCGCAGGCTTCGGCTACTTCGCCTTCGCCTGCGACTTCGGCCCCACTCAGTTCACCGAGTTCCGTCAGGCAGTCGCAATGCTGCTCGACCGCAACGAGTTCGCGAACACCTTCTGCCAGGGCTGGGGCAGCGTCGTCCATGGTCCTTACTGCACCGCGTTCACCATGTACCATGATTCCAAGGAGCTCCTCGCTGAGAAGCTCAACACCTACGACTACAACCCCGAAGGCGCGGTAGAGCTCCTCAAGCAGATCGGCTTCGTCTACAATGCAGACGGCACCGACTACGTTGACGGCAGCGGCCTGCTCCGTTACAAGGAAGTCTCCGAGGAAGAGGCCAAGTACTATGACGCGTTCAACGTCACCGTCAACGGCAAGATCCTCATGCCCGCAGTCATCAACTGGGCATCCTCCGAAGGCAACTCCGTCTCTGACCTGCTCTCCACCATGCTCGCAAACGGCGAAGGCGCCAAGCTCGCCGGCGTTGAGATCAAGCAGAACGTCATGACCTTCCCCGAGCTGCTCAACTACATGTACCGTCAGGACGCTTACGGCCTGGGCGGCGACTACTCCGTACCCACCTACAACATGTTCAACCTGGCTACCGGCTGGAATGCAGGTGTTTACGACTTTGCCTACAACTGGACTACCGACCCCGCATACCTGGCTGACGGCTACAACGAACTGCACCTCTACGACGAGCAGCTCGATAAGCTCTCCATGGATATGGTTTACGGCGTTGAGCCCGGCGACTACGACACCTTCCTCGATATGTGGCAGCAGTACGTTATCCGCTTCAACGAGCTCCTGCCTCAGGTGCCTCTGTACTCCAACATCTACGTCACCGTATACCCCAACTCCATCGTTGACTATCAGGAAGGCCCCTTCTGGAGCTACAGCCGCGCAATTCTGTACGCAGATTACGCCGCCTGATAATTTCAGGGTATAAGCAAAACATGGTTGAGAGGTCTCCCTTCAATGGGAGGGAGACCTCTCGTTTTCAGTCTTACGGTGCGCCTCTCATGGCCGCAAAGGCAGAAAAAACTGCCCCGAAAGACGCCCCTGTCAGGACAGTTTTTTCCGTCTTTGCGCTATCAGAGAAAAGAGAACATGCAGATGTGACATACGATTAAGGAACGGAGGCCGAAGAAGTATGAAAAAATACCTTCTGAAGCGTATCGTGTACCTTATTCTGGTATTCTTCGTGGTATCGGTAATGATGTATGCGATTTATAATCTTATCCCCAGCGACCCGGCTCTCGTGCAGATGGAGCCGCTCAGAAAACAGCTCAAGCCCGATGAATGGCAGAGACAGTATCAGGACCTGCGCCAGAAGCTTGGCCTGAACGACCCTCTGCTTACTCGCTATGCCCGGTGGATGGGCTTTGTGAAGGATGTCGACGGCACGTTCAATGGCATGCTTCAGGGCAATTTCGGTTATTCCATCAGCTATAAGCGCGATGTTGTCGATATTATCGGCACACCAATGCTCAATACGATACTGCTCAACCTCTTCTCAACGATATTGACTTTGGCTATCACTATACCTCTGGGCATTTACTGCGCCGTTCACGCGCGTTCTGCGGGGGACAGCGCTATCCAGGCGACCACCGTCGTGGGCTACAGCCTGCCGACATACCTTGTGGGTATTTTATTCATTTATATATTTGCGGTGCTGCTGCGCTGGTTCCCCACCGGCGGCGCCAAGACTCCCGGCTCTACATATGTAGGTATGAAGGAGCTGCTTGACCGGCTGTACTATATGTGCCTGCCTGTGCTGGTGCTTGTGTTTACGGGACTGGCGGGCATGACGCGTACTGTCCGCGCCGCCATGATCGACACTCTCAGTCAGGACTACATCCGCACCGCCCGCGCAAAGGGCCTGCGCGAGAAGGTCGTCGTCTACAGCCATGCGTGGCGCAACGCTCTTCTGCCTGTCTCCACCTCCATCATGGGCTGGATGATAAGCGTGTTCACCGGCGGCTCTCTGGTCATCGAGACCACCTTTGCCCTCAACGGCACCGGCAAGCTCTACTGGAGCGCGCTCAATACCACCGACTACGAGCTGGTGCTTGCAATGCAGATGTTCTATACGCTGGTCAGCCTTGTCGGCGTTCTTCTCACCGACCTGAGCTACACTCTCGTTGACCCGCGCGTGCGCATAGATAAGTAAAGGAGGCTGTGTTATGAATAATGAAAAGAAAAACACCTCCTCCGGGAAGCAGTTCTTCCTCTGGCGCTGGATAAAGAGAGCCTTCTATCCCAACGCCGAGACCGATATCTACACCGAGGAGCAGCTTCAGAGTCCCGGCCGCGTCGTTCTGCGCAACTTCTTCTCCAAGCCGCTCTCCGTCGTCGCGCTCGTGCTGTTCCTCATCATCGCCGTCTTTGTTTTCGTGGCGCCTCAGTACGTCACGCTCGACCTCGGCGAGCAGGACAGCACGCTCGTCAATCTCGCGCCCGGCTACAATATGATGCACTATCCCGACGCGCTGGTCAAAAACGGCGTCGCGGACATCTCTGTCGGCACCAACTACGCCATCGGCGCGGACCTTGACGGCAACATCTATGTTTGGGGCAAGAGCAAGGTCACGAAGATCATCGACATTGCCAACGTTCCCGAAGAGGTCAGGAATGCCAAGATCGTTAAGGTCGCCGCAGGCTCCGACCACGCCCTCGCGCTCGATGAGGAAGGCACCCTCTACGCATGGGGCAACAAGCGCCTCGGCCAGATCGACCTCCCCTTCGACCTTCAGACCAATAACCGCAACCACAAGATGAATATAGTCAAGATCCTCGCCTCCAACCAGTTCTCCGCCGCGCTCACCGAGGACGGCAAGCTGTTTCTGTGGGGCAACAAGAACTTTGTCGATCTTGACGTCAAGACTGCCATGCAGGGCCACATCAAGGACATGGCTCTCACCATGAACGCGTTTGTCGTTCTTCTTGACGACGGCAGCGTGCAGTGCGCGAACTATGTCGCCTCCAGCACCGTCACCAAGGTCCCCGCGTCCGTTCAGTCCGATGTCGTCTCCATCGTCGGCGGCAGCAACTCCGTCGCGGCGCTCAAGTCCGACGGCAGCGTCGTCGTCTGGGGCGCCACCACCAAGAACGAGAGCATAGTCCCCGAGTTTGACGCGCCCGTCGTCGAGGTCGAGGGCGGACGCTACCACTACGCCGCCCGTCTTGCCGACGGCAGCATCGTGGCATGGGGTTCCGACAGATATAAGCAGTGCAGCGTTCCCGACGCGGTCGAGGAGGCCGACATTCAGAAGATGTATGTCGGCGCGTTCCAGAACTACGCCGTCGACAGCGAAGGCAAGCTGTATACATGGGGCCTCAAGGGCTTCCTCCTTGGCACCGACAGCCTTGGCCGCGACGTGTATGCACGTCTCGTCAACGGCGGTAAGATGACCATGACCATCGGCGCCCTCTCCGTCATCATCTCCATGATAATCGGCGTTATCCTCGGCGGCGTGGCCGGCTACTTCGGCGGCATGGTCGACATGGTCATCATGCGTATCGCGGAGATCGTTTCCAGTATGCCGTTCATCCCGTTTGCAATGATCCTCTCCGCCGTTCTTGGAACGAGAGTCACCGTTGAACAGAGAATGTACATCATCATGGTCATTCTCGGTATCCTGTCCTGGCCGGGTCTCTGCCGCCTTGTCCGCGCACAGATGTTCTCCCAGCGCGAGCAGGAGTATGTCATCGCGGCGAAGGCGCTGGGCGTGAAGGAGAGCAAGATCATCTTCTCCCACATCATCCCGAATGTAATGAGCGTCTGCCTTGTCACCATCACTCTCTCGTTCGGTACCTCCATGCTCACCGAGTCCACTCTCTCCTACCTCGGCTTCGGTGTTCCGCTGCCCACCCCCACATGGGGCAACATGCTCACCGGCGCGAACAACAGCGTCACCATCCAGAACTATTGGTGGAACTGGGTGTTCGTCGGTGCGATATTCGGCATTACCTGTATCTGCATAAACCTTATCGGCGACGGTCTGCGCGACGCGCTTGACCCCAAAGTAAACGGAAGATAAGGAGGCGGAGAAATGGCTAAGAATTTACTTGAAGTTATAGATCTGCACACCTATTTCGCCACCAAGCGCGGCGTGGTAAAGGCAGTCAACAACGCGTCCTACTCCGTCCGTCCCGGCGAGACTCTGGGTATCGTGGGCGAGTCCGGCTCCGGCAAGAGCGTCTCCGCGATGAGCATACTCCGCCTTCTTGACGGCAACGGCTACATTGCCAGCGGCCAGATAATCTTTGACGGCAAGGATCTTACCAAGATCTCGAACGAAGAGATGTACAAGATCCGCGGCAACGATATCTCCGTCATTTTCCAGGAACCCATGACGAGTCTCAACCCCGTGTTCACCATCGAAAAGCAGCTCTCCGAGGTCTTTATCGTCCACCAGAACATGGACAAAAAGACCGCTGCGGAGAAGTCCGTGGAGATGCTCGCGTCCGTGAAGATACCAAATCCCCACATCGTCGCCAAGCAGTACCCTCACCAGCTCTCCGGCGGTATGCGCCAGCGCGTAATGATCGCCATGGCGCTGGCCTGCCAGCCCAAGCTGCTCATCGCCGACGAGCCGACCACCGCGCTTGACGTCACCATTCAGGCCCAGATACTGCGCCTGATGAACGACCTGAAGAAGGAGCGCGAAACGAGCATAATCTTCATCACACACGATCTCGGTGTCATCAACCAGATGGCGGACTATGTCGCGGTCATGTACTGTGGGCAGGTGGTGGAGCGCGTCCCGGCAAGGGTCATCTTTGCGCCCGAGACCAAGTTCTCCCACCCCTATACCGAGGGACTGCTCATGTCCATCCCCCGTCTGGACACCCCGGCGAATCAGCGCCTTGACGCTATCCCCGGCTCCGTTCCTCATCCGCTCGACCTGCCCAAGGGCTGCAAATTCGCGCCCCGCTGCAAGTATGCCACGGAGAAGTGCCTCTGTGAGGAGCCTCCCATGACCCGTATCTCCGACAATCAGGAGATCCGGTGCTTCTATCCCAACAAGGAGGAACGTCAGAATGGCTGAGCAGAAGAAAGTTTTATTGAAGGTCACGAACCTCAAGCAGTATTTTCCCCTCAAGCAGAAGGGATTATATGTCAAAGCAAACGACGGCATTGACGTCGACATCTACGAGGGCGAGACTCTCGGTCTCGTCGGCGAGTCCGGCTGCGGCAAGTCCACCTTCGGCCGCACCCTGCTCGAGCTTTATAAGCAGACCGACGGCCGCACCATGTACTATGGCCGCACTCTGGACGAAATGGCGCCCAAGTACGTCCGCGACACTATCAAGAATTTCCCCAAGCTCCGCGAGAGACTGAAAAAGCTCGAGGCGAAGCGCGAGGCGGCCGAGAAGGCTTTTGAAAACGCCGAACCCGACAAGCTTGCCGTCCTCCATGAGGAGATGGTCCACAGCCAGCGCGCGGCCGACGCGGCGTTCCTGAATCTTGTAAACGTCCTGGGCGGCTTCATCACCGTCGAGGATACCGCCCCCGTTCAGGAGGCGTTCATGGAGGCCGAAAAGCTCTCCGTCAGGCTCTCCAAGGCGAGCATGAAGCGCCTTCCCGCCGAGTCGAAGCTTCTGGACTGCGAGTATCTTGTCGAGAACAAGGGCGGCAGACAGAGCAATATAGACTCCGCCAAGGCAAAGCTTGACGCCATCGACAAGGAGATCGAGGACATCAAGGCTCAGCTCAAGGTCGCTCACGCGAAGATCGACGAGCTGCGCGCAAAGTACGACGGCGACGAGGAGTTCGCAAAGTACGAGGCTTACCGTGACGACGGTATCGACCTTGCCCGCCTTACCACCAACGAAATGCGCCATCTGCGCAGCGACCTGCAGTTCATCTTCCAGGACCCCTATTCGTCCCTTAACCCCCGTATGACCGTTGGACAGATTGTCAGCGAGGGCATGGTGGCCCATAATTATTACAGCCGCCGCAGCCCCCGTCTCCAGAGCAACATCATACAGGTCATGGAGATGTGCGGCCTTGCGCCCTACTTCATCCACCGCTACTCTCACCAGTTCTCCGGCGGCCAGCGTCAGAGAATAGGTATCGCCCGCGCGCTCTCTACCGACCCCAAGTTCGTCGTCTGCGACGAGGCGGTCTCCGCGCTGGACGTCTCCATCCAGTCCCAGATCATCAACCTTCTTCAGGACCTGAAGGAGCAGAAGCATCTCACATACCTCTTCATAACCCATGACCTCTCCGTCGTGAAATACATATCCGACCGTATCGGCGTTATGTATCTCGGCAACATGGTCGAGCTGGCCGACTCGCAGGAGCTTTTCGACAGACCCATGCACCCCTACACCGAGGCTCTGCTCTCCGCCATCCCCACCACCAACGCCGACGACAGCAGAGAGCTGGTCATCCTTGAGGGCGATATCCCCAGCCCGGTAAATCCCCCCAAGGGCTGCAAGTTCCACACCCGCTGCAAGTACTGCACCGAGGAATGCAGCAAGATCACCCCGCCGCTCGTCGAGGTCAGACCCAATCACTTTGTGGCGTGCCACCACATGCTCCACACTGAGGACTGAGAAAGCTTCGGAGGCTTGAAATGCTGTTCAAACGCAAATATGACCGCGGCATGGAAGCCATGCAGGACAAAAACCGTGAATACCTTGAGAGTCAGGGCATTGAGGTCACTCCGCACGAGAAGGAGCAGGAGAAGATCAAGCTTGAAAAGGGCGACCTTACGGCGATGATCATTTCCGCGCTGGCCGTTTTCGGCCCTATCTTCCTTGTGCTTGGCGGACTCATAGCCGTGGCGTGGGTGTTCCTGCACTGAGACGATAAAAATGAAAAAAATCTCCCGGCCGAGCTGTTCGGCCGGGAGGTTTTTTATGTAACTGTCGGATCAGGCCTTCTGCTTGTCGGCGAGCTTCAGGAAAACAAAGCCCAGCGCGAAGAAGATGGCCAAAGAGGCGACGGCTATATTGATGGTGCCGCCGGCGAGCTTCACTGCCGCGATGACAGCGGAGCCGAGGAAGGACGCGCCCTTGGAGAAAATGTCGTAAATGCCGAAATACTCGCCGGAGTTCTCGGCGGGAATGATCTTGGAGTAGTAGGAACGAGAAAGAGACTGAATGGAACCCTGGAAGCAGCCCACGCCGAACGCCAGCACGCCGAAGTGCCACAGCTCCGCGAGAGTGAGCGCGTAGAGGCAGACGAAGAAATAGCCGACAATGCAGATGAGGATGAGGCGGACGGTGTCGTATTTCTTTGAGAGCTTCGCAAATACCAGAGAGCCGCCCCACGCGACGACCTGAGTCGCGAGCAGGAACACGACCTGACCCACGGTGTTCAGACCGAGGTCGGTGCCGATGTTTATGCAGTTATCAATGATGGTGCCGACGCCGTCGATGTAGAGGAAGAACGCGATGAGGAAAAGCAGGACCTTTTTATCCTCAACGGCGATCTTTTTGAGCGTGCGCAGTATCTTCCTGAACGCTTTGCCGACAGCGCCCTTTTCCTCGACGTAGTTCTTCTGCTTATAGTTTCTGATGAGAGGGAGCGTGACGAGCATCCACCACACCGCCGTGACGGTAAAGCCGATCACCATACTCACTCGATTGGAGATGACGCCAACCATATCGGGGCCGAGAACGTAGGCGATGAGCGCGACGAGGAAGGGAATGCAGGAGCCGATGTAGCCCCACGCATAGCCGTAGGAGGAGACCTGATCCATGCGCTCCTCGGTCGTGATGTCGTTGAGCATGGAGTCGTAAAAGGTGAGGGAGGCCTGGTAGAAGATCTTGCAGAGAACATAGATCACGAGGAACGCGACCCAGCCCATGGCAAAGCCGTTGATTATGCAGCTCACGCAGCCGAGAGCAACGGTGGTAGTGAAGAAAATTTTTTTCGTATCCTTGTGGTCGGCGAGCGCGCCGCAAATGGGGCCGAGAAGGGCAACGATGACGGTGACGATGGAGACTGAGATAGAGTAGTACGCGGTGGCCTGGTCGCCGGTGATCTGGCCGGGGGCGGTGCCGATGGCGAGACTCTTGAACCAGATGGGGATGAGGGAGCAGGCCAGCATGGTGTAGGCGGAGTTGCCCACATCATAGAGTACCCAGGAAAATTCCTGTTCGCTGAGGTCGCAGAAGGTCTTGGATCTGTGCAGGGCGTTGAATAATCCTTTCATTGTCTGACACACCTTTACATTAATTGGTCAATTTGATAAAAAAACCTATTTTATTTTACACAAATGAACGTCGAATTGCAATAGCTGCACAAAAAAAGCTGCCCGGTGATTAGATGGGTGCTCATAAAACAGTCAATGGAGCGTATCGATACAGATACGCTCCATTTCTCATGTCAACATACTATGTAATGGGGTGCAGCCCCTTGGCTCTCCCTTTGGGAGAGCTGTCACCGTAGGTGACTGAGAGGGTCTTGCAGCCTTTTTCGAATGATAAGATCAATTTGTGTGC
>ERZ1026856.1141-NODE-1141-length-13996-cov-23.723119_pt1 | contig 13996 bp, 10 predicted proteins | sample MGYA00380158_ERZ1026856 | MGnify/ENA primary metagenome ERZ1026856 (study PRJEB33269, sample SAMEA4719794) | human gut metagenome | biome: human-associated habitat; feature: organic feature; material: feces | place: Cameroon | collected 2013-10 ...
ACTTTATCAGGGAATTCCTGAGGGTGGATATACTAAGATGGTTGCCAATATGCTTGATGACAGCGAGCTTTCTGGAAGCATTGAGGTAAGACTTGGAGTTGATTACCTTGCTTCCGCTGATGCTAAGGCGACACTTGATAATGAGGCTGCAAAGGTTGTATATACAGGTGCGATTGATGCGTACTTTGATTATAAGCTCGGCAATCTTGAATACCGTTCAGTAAGATTTGAGACAGAGACTTTGGATATTCCTAATTATCAGGGCAATGCAGCAGTTAATTACACTGATGCCAAGACTCCATGGACAAGAATTATTGAGCACAAATGGTTTGAGTTCGGCAAGGACGAGAATGGCAATGACCTTCCTAAGACTGTTATCAGCCGTGAATACAGCTCTGAGTGGAAGCCGGGTGATGAGCCATATTATCCTGTAAATGATGAGAAGAACGGTGCTCTCTATGCAAAGTATAAGGAGCTTGCTGACGCTGAGAGTAAGGTTATATTCGGCGGACGACTTGGCGAGTACAAATATTATGATATGGACGCTGTTGTGGCAGCAGCTCTTGACTGTGCATCAAAAAACATTTAACTGTAAGTGATGAGGGGTGGCTCATAATGAGTCACCCCTGAAAATTATCACTTGCCTTGCGGTCACATAACTGACTGTATATATCAGGACCAAGTCCTGTCTGTAATTCGGTATATGCTTTTCTTAACTGTTCGTCAGTCATATGCTCACGTCTTCTTTCGATTGCGTTGATACTGTCGTGAACAACTTTATCCTGGTCATCATGTGTTTCCCAGTTGTACATTGTGTGCCCTTTTACAATAGATTTATTATTGTTATCTGTTGGAAGATTTTCTGCATTATTCATATCAGTTCTCCTCAATTATATTTTAGAATCTGCTAATATTATCTGCGTTAATTGCGCGTCTATACTTGAAAAAGTCTGCATAGCATTGTAATATTAATAAATGTGCAAACAGGAGAGGGGAATTTTAATGGTTAATCTGGATGGGATGCTGTCAATAGTTATGCCAGCTTATAATGAGGAAAAACTTATATATAACAGTATTAAAGAGACACTTAGGATTGTTGAAAAGTTTGTTCCGGAATTAGAGATTGTTGTGGTTAATGATGGCAGTAAGGACAATACGAAATCTGAAATTGAAAGAGCTGTTAAAGAAGACAGCAGAGTGCGTATGATAAGTTCTACCAAGAATAGAGGTAAGGGTAATGCAATAATTGCCGGAGTTTCACAGGTGGAAGGAAAGTATGTCGCATTTGTCGATGCAGATCTTGAATTAAATCCATCACAGCTTGAGGGTTATCTTCAGAAAATGCTTGACGACAATAAAGATGTTGTAATTGGCTGCAAGTTCCATAAGGATTCCAAGCTGGATTATCCATTTAAGAGAAAAGTTATCAGCATGGGATATTACATAATGCTGCTTGTCTTGTTTCACCTTAATGTCAAGGATACGCAGACAGGGCTTAAAGTATTCCGTGTGGAGGCAATCAAGCCAGTGGCACATCTTGTCAGGACATCAGGATTTGCTTATGATATAGAGCTTCTGGTTGCTATACACAGAAGAGGTTTTACAATTGCACAGATGCCGGTTGAAGTTGTATATGTCAGGGATTCGGATAGCCGACGAATAGGTATGAAAGATATATGGCAGGCATTTATTGATACATGGGCAATATTTGGAAGAGTGTACTTTAAGCATTATTATGATTAAAATACATGTGGTTTAGGAGAATTAGGAGATACGATTAAGAATGAAAGGATTTATTGAAGGTTTAGCAGGTAAGTTAGCAGTAGTATGGAAGTCAGTATTTGTGGCACATGCCAAGATTTGTATTATTACAGGTGCAGTTGCGGTGTCGGGAACTGCGGCAACAGTTACAGGTGTTGAGTATGTTAAACATAATAACACTAAAAATGTTGTGCAGGCACAGGAAACTGAGCATGAGTCTGAGACTGAAACTGAATCAGAAAGACTTGATAAACTTAATAAGATTCTTGCAGAAACTCAGGAAGAAACTGCTGAAGAAGAGAGCTCATCAGTAGAAGAGCTTGAAAGTCTTATGGAGGAAGCACTTTCAAGTGATGATACAACAAGTGAGGAACTTAATCAGATAATTGAAGCTGTTGCAGACAGTGGTGCCGGTCCTGTTGCAGTAAAGGATATAGAAGAGCTTGAGGTAGTTGAAGATAATTCATCAGAGCCATCAAGAGAGGATGCAGAGGTTTCAGATTCAGGAACTGAGGAAACATCAAGTTCTGATCAGATATATGAAGTTAATCAGCTTGTGTATGGTATAGATGTATCAAGATGGCAGGGAGATATAGACTGGTCAAAGGTTGCTGCCGATGGAATTACATTTGCAATGATTAAATGTGGTGGCGGAGATGATGGTTTATACGAAGATAGAAAATTCAAGCAGAATATTCAGGGAGCATTAGCTAACGGCATCCAGGTAGGAATATATTTTTATTCAGGTGCAACAGATGCAAAGACTGCGTATGATGAAGCAAGTTTTTGCATTAATCTTATAAAAGACTATCAGATTACATATCCGGTTGCGTTTGACTGGGAATTAGATGGTGATTATAATTCAGTAACAGAAGCATGTGAGACTTTCTGTAATGTAATAAAGAGTTATGGATATCAGCCAATGGTATATTCTAACAGAAACAGATGGTACAATAACTTTAATGGGGAAAAGCTTTCCAACAAATTCAAAGTATGGATGGCAGCATACTGGAGCGAGTACTATTATACTTCAACACGTTGGACATACGGTGATGACCTTGCAAGCTTCAAGTGGCATTATGATATGTGGCAGTATGGAGTAACTGATACGGTTGATGGTATTGATGGATATGTAGATATGAACATTGCATTTTTCGGATATGCCAACTACAAGGTTAATGGCGCACAGGATGCCACGTTGACAGTACAAAACACTAATATTACAAGATATCTCGGACATGATTCAGGAAAGCTCAATGAGGGTGTAGATTTCATGTCAGGAGTTAAAGGAGTTAATTCAATAGGCTATGAGATGGATGTGGATTATGATATAATTAATTCTTCAGGAAATTCAGTTGATGAAGAAGATGCATTATCACAGCCAGGCAGATATACAGTCAGATATTCATTTAAAGATCCGAAATCTGGTGATATAACAAAGGATGCAGTCCTTAATATCGTTGATGTTACAGCAAAACTTGTAACACCGGATATTAATGTACAGGCAGATGATTCAGGCAGACTTCCAGCAGGCTTCAGCTTTATAAATGGTGTATCTGGAACTAACAGTTTATCTGAGAACGCAACACTTACACGATATGAGGTTATCAGAAGAAATATTGCAACTGGTGAGGAAACAACTATGTCACCGGAGCAGGCACTTACAAATGTGTACGATGTAAAGAATTATACTTATTCTGTTGTATATTACTTTGATGTGCCAAAGGATGGAATTGTAAAACAGACTGCTGTAATGACAGTTATAGCAAAGGAAGCAGAAACAGAAAAAGAAAGTCAGACAGAAACAGAGAATGTGAGTCAGGCAGAAACCAGAAAGTTATCTGTTTCAGCTAAGAAGCAGGAGACAACGGAAGAGACGGTAATTAACAATAAATAATAACAACGGGTTACAAACGGCGCTATCATATAAAATGTAGCGCCGTTATTGAGATTATACAACTTTTAAAATGGAGAAAAAATGTTTTCATTAAAGAAATTACTTAAGAAAGATACAATAAGTGAACAGGAAGCTGCATCACAGGATAGCGAGTATGAGGTATTAGAGGTTACACAACTTTCTTTTATACAGACAGCAAAGATATGGTTACGGGATTTTTTCAGGGTAAAGAAGCATGTTATTATAACGGCTGTAAGTGGTGGTGCTGTTGTTGTGGCAGTTGCCGGAATAGTTATTACGGTGTCAGTTGTCAGTCGTATTGGGAAGCAGAAAAGTACTGATGTTGCAGCAGCAATAGAAGATACATCAACACAGATGGAAACAGCAGAAGAAATGAAAGCACCAGTTTTGTCGCTTTATCTGGAAGCGGTAGCAGATGAAAATACTATTACTGCAAGTGTGTATGGCGAAGATGGAGAGATTCTTTCAGGACATGAGCTTGTATTTAATCTATTAAGTGGAAGTAAAGAAGATAATGAAGAACAGATTGAGAAACTAAAGGCTGCATATGCAGGACAGAATGTTGAGGATGTTGATAAGGAAGTTTATGAAGATGATGATAAGGATGGTACAGTTCTTATGCCGGATCTTGAAACGGGAACATATACTTTGGTAGTGCAGGCTGAGGAAGGGTATAAGACTCCGGATGCAGCAGAGGCGACAGTTGAGACATTTGAAGTAATGGATGACATTATGGAAAAGGTTGTGGCAGATTCAGCTGCTACACAGAAAGAGGATCCATCAAAGAACCGTTCTAATTCTTCACCTGCAGTTTCTGTACCTGAAACAACAGCTTCAGCAGGAGAAGTCAATGTTACTGCTTTGAAGAAATCGGGTGACAATATAATCTATAAGATAACAGGCAGAAGTACAATGCAGCTTACGGACGATGAAGCTGCCAGATATACAGCTGGCTCTGTTTTAATAGATGATCATAGTGTGTCTGCATATTCAGGATATATATATGAAACAGGAAAGATTCAGATAACAGGAGGACAGGCAGATGTTGTAACAAAATTTCTTGTACCTGAGCGAAATATTAGCACTGAAAATGTTGAGATGACTAATAATACAACAGTATTTGCAGATAATCTTAAGGAAACTGCAGCAGGAACTAAAGAAACACAGAGTGAAATAAAGACAACAGGTGAGAGTACTAAATCAGAAGAAACTACTAAAACAGAAGAAACTTCTAAGGGAGAAAATACTAAACCATCTGATAATCAGAGTACGACAGCCAGAAAAAATTATGTCCTTCTTTCATTAGAAGCTGAGACAGAGACTGTATATGCTGATGGATGGCAGAATATACAGGGAAAAACATATTATTTCAGAAATTCGCAGGCTGTTACGGGATGGAATCAGATTGACGGATTACAATATTATTTTAATGGAGACGGTTCGCTTGGCTCACATCTGGTAATAGATGTATCTACTTATAACGGAGATATTGACTGGAATCGCGTTAAGGCAGCAGGAATTGACTATGCAATTATACGTGTAGGCTACAGGGGATATGAGACTGCAAGACTGGTAAAGGATAAACGATTTGACACAAATATGAGGAATGCAACAGCAGCAGGTGTCAAAGTTGGAGCCTATATTGTTACTCAGGCGGTTAATACTAATGAAGCTGTTGAAGAGGCAAGTTTTATTATATCTGCATGTAGTGGGTATAATGTATCGCTTCCGTTGGCAATAGATGTAGAGAGTGCAGGAAATGGAAGAGGAAGAGGAGATAAAATATCGGTTGCGGAAAGAACGGCTGTTATTAATGCATTTGTACAGACGATAAGGGGTGCCGGATATTCGGCAATGGTATATGCTAATAAAGACTGGATGAATAACAGGATCAATGCAGGAGGGCTTGTTTCTGGAAGCACTGTATGGCTTGCACAGTATAGAAGCAGTTGTACCTATGGTGGAAGCTACCAGATGTGGCAGTTTACAGAGTCAGGTTCTATACCGGGCATTTCTGGAAATGTAGATATGAGTGCATGGAAATATTAAAAAGGTGACAATTCTTTAACATAGTGATATAATTATACGAAGTGTTTATTTAAATGGATAAATATATGCAGAAATGAGGAGTAATATGAGTAAGAATGATGAACAGTTAGTTAAGCTTATTAAAGATGTTGTTTCTGGTAATCAGGATAAGGAAGTATTCTGCAAGGAATTTTATAAAGAAGTATATGCACTTGTATACCCGGTATTTGGAGATAATAGCAAGAAAGTAACTAGCAGGGCATTTATTTATTTATGTAATAATATTGATAAAATTGATGTTAGTAAGAATATACACAGGCAGGTAGCAACACTTGTATCTGCATTTATGTTTGGACTGATTGACAAGAATACAATTAAAAATAATGTGACCGGATTAGAATATGAATTTAATAAGATTAAGGAAGATGCTGAATTATATAATATTATCAGAGATAATGTTAAAATGTTCAGAAATCCGGCAGATTATGATAATACCAGTGAAGCTATCAGAAGTTTATCCAGAGTACAGACAATTCTTCTTGAGCTTTATGGATATGAAATGCATTCTGTTGATGAAATAGAAGAACTGCTTGATGTAGACAGTGCATTTATATGTGAATTAATTGTTAAGACAAAAGCACAGATGCTTGGTATTGAACTTGAGACAGAAGAATCAGAATATGAAGAAGAGAATGGTTCTGATGATGAGTATGAGGCTGACAGATATGAAACGGAAGATGGTGCCGAGCCTGATGCATTGTATTATGAGCCTGAAGAAACAGACGACGACTCAGAGCCGGAAGATGATGAAAAGTCATATTTTGAAGATGATGATATAGAAGATGATAGTGATGAACATCCATTCAGAAGAACAAAGGCGGATCGTAGCGCTGCAATGAGAAGAGCAGATGCATCAAATCCTGTTGTGAGAAAGCTGGCAGGAGTTGTAGGAAAATTGTTTCCGTCATTATCGCAGGCTGCAAGAAGAATTGTGGTTTATGTAGCTGGAGGCGTTATATTATTTGCAATAGTTTTAAGTGTATTTTTATCGGCTGTATTATCAGGTGATTCTAAAACAACTGCTAAGAAGAATAATAATTCAAACAATACAAGGGTTACAACAGCTGAAACAACCACATCTAAGGAAAAGGTAACTCAGGCTAAAGCTACGAAGAAAGCAGATGATACAACAGCAGCTGATAATGAAGCTGTAAAGGAGACTACTAAGGCTGATGAGTCCACAGAAGAAAATACTAAGAGACCAAATAAAGCAACTATAAAAGAAGCTGAGGAAGAGACTGTAGAAGATTCTGCAAGTGGCATAGATGATAATAATGGCGGAGAAGAGGAAAAGGATGAAAAAGAAACAGAGCCATCAACAGAGGCTGTAACAGAGGAAACAACAAAAGAAACAAAGGCAACAGAGCCTGTAACAGAGGAAACAACAAAAGAAACAAAGGCAACAGAGGCTGTAACAGAGGAAACAACAAAAGAAACAAAGGCAACAGAAACTGTCGATAATACAGCAGCTGCGGCAGATGTTAATGCTAATAATATAATAATTAAGTAAGTCAGGAGTAAATAATACAGATACATAACAGGATTAAGGAAGGATTGCTATGAAATGTGTAATTTTAGCCGGAGGTAGTGGGGATAGTTTATGGCCATTATCCAGAAGGCAGTTTCCAAAGCAGTTTATGAAAATAAAAGAAGGCCGTTCCATATTACAGGAAACTGTAGTAAGGAATATGCCTTTCTGTGAGGAATTTATAATAGTTACCAACGAGAGCTATAAGAATATTGTTAATGGACAGATGAAGGCATTTCAGAGTCTTAAGTACAGAGTTATCCTTGAGGGTACACCTAAGGGAACAGGAGCAGCTGTACTGTTAGGAACTATGTTTGCCAACCCGTCAGAATTAGTTCTGGTTGTTAATTCGGACAACCTGATTGAGGGTGATGGTTATAAAGATTCAATAATTGAGGCTAAAGAATATGCAAAAGAAGGATATTTTGCTGTATTAGGCATTAAGCCGGAATCACAGTCATCCACTTATGGGTACATTCTTCGGGATAAAGAGAATGTTAAGAAGTTTATTGCAAGAATAGATTTCGATGAAGATGAGACAGAAGGTCTGCTTGGATATGATTATGATGAGGGATATCTGTGGAACAGTGGAATACTTGTATTCAGGGCAGGGGATATGACTAATGCTGCAAGACGCCTTGCATCAGAACTGTACACTACCTGTAAGACAGCTAAGAGAAAGGTGCCGGCAATCAGAAGGTCTGTCAGATTTTCGGAAACAGTTATGCAGGCTATGCCGCATGGCAGTATAGAAACACTTCTCCTTGAAAAATGTGATTCAATAAAAGTAGTTGAAGCACATTTTGAGTGGATGGATGTCGGAAATGCCAGCGATTTAGCTGAATTTGGAAACAATATCAAGTCAGAATGTGTTATCAAGAATGACTGCGATAATGTTAATATTATAAATAATGCACCGAAGAGACTTGTTGTCGCCAATGATTTAAGAGATCTTGTAGTTGTTAATACAGATGATGCAACATATGTATCTTCTAAAAAGTCTGCTGATAATATCAAGCAGATTATGAAAGATAATATGGATACTTATGAAGCGTTTTTCGATTATAACAGGACTACTTATAAGGAATGGGGAATACAGGAGATACTTAATTATTCACAGGGATATAAAGTCAGGAAGCTTACTGTTTTTCCAGGAATGTCAATGTCTCTTCACCAGCATGAAAAGAGAACTGAGCACTGGTCAATAGTTGAAGGTATTGCGACAATTACACTTGGTAATGAAACTGCTGATTATAACAAATATGAAAGTGTGTTCATTCCAGTGGGAACGAAACACAGGATTGCTAATAAGACAGATAAGAATGTTGTAGTAATCGAGGTTGGTATTGGAGATAATATATCAGATACAGATCTTGTTAAGATATATAATCAGGATAACCCACATGCATCTGCTAATTATGTAAGACTGGATAAGAGTCCTATTGCGAAGCTTGAACCGGCATTTAAGGATAATCTGTGGGGTGGAACCAAGATTCGTGATGTATATGGCAAGAAATGTGATTATGATGTCATAGGTGAGAGCTGGGAGCTCTCAGCACATCCAGATGGTCAGAGCCGTATAGCGGAAGGAAGATATAAAGGAATGCTCTTTAACGAGTACCTTAATATTATAGGAAAAGAAGCATTAGGCTGGAAATGTCAGGCACAGGACAGATTTCCTATCCTTATTAAATTCATAGATGCAAAGCAGGCACTTTCTATACAGATTCATCCTGATGATGAATATGCCCTTGAGAATGAGAATGAATACGGTAAGAACGAAATGTGGTATGTAGTGGACAGCGAACCGGGATCATATCTGTACTGCGGGCTTTCAAGAGACGCATCTAAGGAAGAGATTCTTGAGAGAATTAATAATAATACAATCACAGACATACTTAATAAAATAGAGGTTAAAGCTGGCGATGTTGTTATGGTTAAGGCAGGAACAATTCATGCAATAGGTGCAGGTGTATTCATATGTGAGATACAGCAGAATTCTAACTGTACCTACCGTATGTATGATTATGACAGAAGGGACAAGTTCGGTAATCCAAGAGAGCTTCATGTCAAGAAAGCACTTGATGTTGTTGATAACCATAAATATGTCAAGGACAATAAGACAGAGGTTGTTATTGCAAGAAATGAACATTTCACAGAAGAAAGACTTGTCCAGTGTAAATACTTTGAAGTATATAAGTATGATGTCAATGACGAGGCAAAGATTACTGTTGATGAGGCATCATTTGTTTCTGTGCTTTTCATTAACGGTTCAGGAACTATTGAAACTGATGATTATGAAAAGACTATGGAGTTTAAAGCGGGCGACAGTTTCTTTGTAAGTGCAGGCCTTCGTTCAATAATAGTTAAGGGACAGGCAACCATGGTTGTTACCAGAGTATAAAAAAATGTTTTACTTTGTCGTATATTGATGTATAATGACGAGAGAATTCTTTTTAAAGGAGAGTATAATAATGTTATCAGTAGTAATACCAACATTTAATGAAAGCAAGAACATCAGAAATCTTGTAGCACAGATTGATGTTGCTTTGAAGGGTGTTGATTATGAAATTGTCTTTGTTGATGACAGTAAGGACAATACACCTGATGTAATTATGGAAGTTGCTAAGGAATATCCACAGGTGAGAATGGAACACAGAAAGAATGGTACAGGATTAGCAACTGCTGTGCTCGATGGGTTTAAGCTTGCAAAGGGAGAATATATGGCATGTATGGATGCTGATTTACAGCACCCACCAATCGTTCTTAAATATATGTATAAGGCTATGGAAAGCGGTGCAGATTTCTGTATACCTAGCCGACTTATTCCAGGTGGAGATGATGGCGGACTTAACTGGTACAGAAAGTTCGTATCTGGAACAGCAAGAAAGATAGGACAGGTTATGTTGCCTTGCCTTAGAAAGATATCAGATCCTACAAGCGGACTCTTTATGTTCAGAAGAGAAGTTATTGAGAATGCTGACCTTCAGCCAATCGGATGGAAAATTATGGTTGAGGTTCTTGCAATGGGTACATATAGCAAGGTTGTAGAGATTCCTTACAAATTCCAGCAGAGAACTGAAGGTGAATCAAAGCTTTCAGGAAAGGTTACGTTAGAGTATTTAAAGCAGCTCAAGAATCTTAGAAAGAGATATAATAAGAGCAACAGGTACGAGGTTGAAATCTGGTCAACTGAGCGTATGATGAAAGGCGACAAATAATATCGTAACATAAGACATATAATAAGCCACAGAACGACATGTTATATGAAGTTTTGTGGCTATATTAGTATAGAACATAAAGGAGATAATAATGGCAATATTAGTTACAGGCGGTGCAGGCTTTATTGGAAGCCACACAGTAGTAGAACTTCAGAATGCAGGTTATGATGTTGTAGTAGTTGATAATCTTGTTAATTCAAGCAGAAAGTCTTTAGAAAGAGTCGAGAAGATTACTGGAAAGAAAGTTACATTTTATGAGGCAGATATCAATGACGCTGCAGCATTAAATGAGATATTTGAGAAGGAAAGTATCGACAGTGTTATACATTTTGCAGGACTTAAGGCAGTAGGTGAGTCAGTAGCCAAGCCACTTGAGTATTATATGAATAATATATCCGGTTCACTTACACTTTTTGATGTTATGAGAAATCATGGCGTCAAGAATATTATATTCTCATCTTCAGCTACAGTTTATGGAGATCCTGCATTTGTTCCTATTACAGAGGAATGCCCTAAGGGTGAGATTACTAATCCTTATGGTAAGACTAAGGGAATGCTTGAGGAGATTCTTACAGATATCCAGAAGGCTGACCCGGAATGGAATGTAATTCTTTTAAGATACTTTAACCCAATTGGAGCACATGAGAGCGGAACAATAGGAGAGAATCCTAACGGAATACCTAATAATCTTATGCCATATATAACACAGGTTGCTGTTGGAAAGTTAAAGGAGCTTGGTGTATTTGGTAATGATTATGATACTCATGATGGAACAGGTGTAAGAGATTATATCCATGTTGTTGACCTTGCACTTGGACATGTTAAGGCCATAGAAAAGCTTAATGATAATCCGGGAATTGTAATATATAATCTTGGAACAGGTAATGGATATTCAGTACTTGATATAGTAAAGAATTTTGAGGCTGCTACAGGAATACATATACCATATGTAATTAAGGCAAGAAGACCTGGTGATATTGCGACATGCTACTGTGACGCAGGTAAGGCAGAGAGAGAGCTTCATTGGAAAGCAGAACGTGATTTAAAGACTATGTGTGCTGATTCATGGAGATGGCAGAAGAATAATCCTAACGGATATGATGATTAAGGAGTAGATTATGGGTAAGTATTTTGGAACTGACGGATTCAGAGGAGAAGCAAATGTAACTCTTACAGTTGACCATGCATTTAAGGTGGGAAGATTCTTAGGCTGGTATTATGGAAAGAACCATGAAGATGGTAAGGCAAAGATTGTTATTGGTAAGGATACAAGAAGAAGCAGTTATATGTTTGAGTATTCTTTAGTTGCCGGACTTACAGCATCAGGAGCAGATGCATATCTTCTTCATGTTACAACTACACCAAGCGTTTCTTATGTAGCAAGAACAGAAGATTTTGATTGTGGAATCATGATATCTGCAAGCCATAATCCTTTCTACGACAATGGAATTAAGCTTATTAATGCCGCAGGTGAGAAGATGAAGGAGGATGTTATCGCTGAAATCGAGAAGTACCTTGATGGCGAGCTTGGAGAAATTCCATACGCAACAAGAGAAAACATTGGCTGTACAGTTGATTACACAGCAGGCCGTAACAGATACATGGGATATCTTATGAGTCTTGCAATCTATTCATTCAAGGGAATAAGAGTAGGTCTTGATGCTTCCAATGGTAGTGCATGGACACTTGCAAAGGCTGTATTTGATGCACTTGGAGCTAAGACTTATGTTATAAATGCAGCTCCGGACGGAACTAATATTAACGAGAACTGTGGTTCAACACATATTGAAGGTCTTCAGGATTTAGTAAGAAGAGAACACCTCGATGTAGGATTCGCATTTGACGGTGATGCAGACAGATGCCTTTGTGTAGATGAGAAGGGTGAGGTTATAACAGGTGATCACATCCTCTATATCTATGGATGCTACATGAAGGACAGAGATAAGCTTGTCGGCAATAAGGTTGTAACAACAGTAATGTCTAACTTTGGACTCTACAAAGCATTTGACGCAGTAGGAATTGAGTACGAAAAGACTAAGGTCGGTGATAAGTATGTATATGAGTGCATGTCAGAGAATGGCTACCGTATAGGTGGAGAGCAGTCAGGACACATCATATTCTCTAAATATGCAACAACAGGTGATGGAATTATCACAGCCCTTAAGATGATGGAAGTTATGCTTGCAAAGAAGAAGACATTGTCAGAGCTTGCAGCTCCACTTGTTATATATCCACAGGTGCTTAAAAACATCAGGGTTACAGATAAGACACAGGCACAGGATGATGCAGATGTTAAGGCTGCAGTTGAGGCAGTTGCCAATGCACTTGGCGCAGATGGAAGAATCCTTGTACGTGAAAGCGGAACAGAACCTGTTGTCCGTGTAATGGTTGAGGCAGGAAGCACAGAAGAGTGCGAAAAATATGTCGATCAGGTTATAGAAGTTATAAAGAGTAAGGGATACGCAGTGTAAGGTTCGTGTCCATTTGTAAGGTGAACACGCACGCTCCAAGTGTCTGTCTATGGCATTCGCTTTCAGTATTCCTGCGCTTAGCAGGAGTAAATGCCGCTATCTACAGAGTTTATTACAGTGTGTGAAAGCAAACGCACTTCGTTTGAACGAGCTTTCACACACTGAACTTATGTATATAGCGGCATTAACTCCTACACAGCTCGTCATAATTCAAGCGAATGCCACAGACAGACACTTGGAGCTGGTTGTCATCTTCCAAAGGGACATAAACAAACATTAGTATTCCTGACGGGAAGTTATGCCAAGAGGGGATAGTTGACACTATATACACAAATCAAAACTTTATATGAATATTTTTTTTACCTCCACATAAGATTAATTAGGTCTTATTGTGGGGGTGTTTTTTATGTGTGGGAAATTATGGGGAAAAGTTGTGACTGTTATGCTGGCATTGTTGATAATTATGCCTGTGTGCGCCATGACAGGGTGTTCTGGCAGCAAAGAGCCAGATAATAAGACCAGTGTTGATTATACAGTGGTTGAAAATGCGGATTTGCCGGAGGAACTTAAGAAGCTTATTGAAAGCAAAAAAGATAAAGTGATGAGGCTTACATATACGACTAAGGATTATACATATGTTGTGGCCGGTTATGGAACAAGGGAAACCAGCGGATATTCAATTAAGGTTAATAATGTCTACACAGGGGATAATGCATTGTACATTGACCTTAACCTGATAGGACCTGCTGCTGGCGAAGCTGTAAATGAGGTGGAGACGTATCCGGTAATAGTGCTTAAGATGGAGCGGCGGGAAGAAAGTGTCGTATTTAAAATGTAGAATGTATGGGAGGTCAGTCTGTGAGACTCAGAACAGAAAATATTCATGAATACCGTTTAAAATGTAATACCGTGGCACAGATTACACTGGACGATGATTTTAATGTGCCGGACACGAAAGATGATATTGAACTCATAGTAAAGGAATGGGGAAATGTCCAGACCGACAGTG
>ERZ1026856.1142-NODE-1142-length-13987-cov-20.989377_pt1 | contig 13987 bp, 13 predicted proteins | sample MGYA00380158_ERZ1026856 | MGnify/ENA primary metagenome ERZ1026856 (study PRJEB33269, sample SAMEA4719794) | human gut metagenome | biome: human-associated habitat; feature: organic feature; material: feces | place: Cameroon | collected 2013-10 ...
TGGTTGCTCTTCTTTGGATAATCTTGTTATTCCTAATAGTGTTACTAGCATAGGGGAGAGTGCATTTAGTGGTTGCACTTCTTTGCGTAGTCTCGTTATTCCTGAAAGTGTTACTAGCATAGAGGGATGGACTTTTGATGGTTGCTCTTCTTTGGATAATCTTGTTATTCCTAATAGTGTTACTAGCATAGGGAATAGTGCATTTAGTGGTTGTTCTTCATTGAGTAATCTTGTTCTTCCTGATAGTGTTACTAGCATTGGGTATGTTGTATTTGATGGTTGCAATTTCCCTAACGATCTTAAACAGGAATTAATTTCTCGTTTTGGAGATAAAATATTTGGGTATCTATGGTAGGGGCTATAATAGGAGATTGGGCTGCCTGGACTTGGGAACAGGACAAGGTGGTCTTTTTCAAGAAGTTGGTATCGTCAGAGGCATCTTCTTCATGGATTGTGGAGGAGTTGCTTCTGACGGCTGATACTCTTGCTTTGGAGAGAGGCTGTGACATCAATGTTCATGAATGTTTGGGTAAACGCCTATCTCCTGTAGCTACCGTGATGCGTGCCATAGCGATTGGCTGGCTTTTTGATACTGAAGCTGAGACTGTTTCTGCATTTCAGGAGAATGGTTTCGCCTGTGACAAGGAAGATTGGTATGCTGGGGCGTTTATGTGGAAGCTTATCTTTGCTCTTCGTCATGGCGCTTCGAAGGAGGAGGCCTTGATGGTGGAGAATGTGTCTTCGTTCAAGGGGTTCGTTGAAGATGTTTCGTGGAAAGAGCGTAGTTCCATCTTGGGTGTTCTGATTCGGGCGTGGGGCGCTTTTTACAGTGCCTATGATTTTGGCAGTGCTTTACATCGTGCCATGGAGTTGCCGGGTGACAGACATTTGAATGGTAACCTGGTGGGAGCTTTGGCTGATGCCATGTATGGATGTGACAGATACATGGTAAAAGCTAAGTATGGAAAAGGGTGTAGTTTGGCTGGTCTTGTGAACGTTTCTTCCAGGTTGCAGGAATTATACAGGGCAGGTAGGACATTCTATGCCAAGAACTGTGCTATGACGAATGTTGAGCGGCATGTTTGGAAGGCTGTGCCCAATCCTTATGAGGACAAGATTATATCCAGGGAGCTGCGTCGGCGCATCTTAAAGGCATTTGTGCCCACTTTTGATGACAGGTATGGTTTCTATCTTGATGATGGTTATATATATGTATATAGGAGTTGCCGTGTGTTGAACCGGTTCAGGCTTGTTTCTGTATCTGATGGGACTTATCGGATTATGGATTTACAGGCTTCAGAAGAGGCTGGTTATCAGTTGGGGGCGATTCAAGAAGCACTTTATTCTGTGGAATATCGTTGGAACATGGTAAGTGGGGAGCAGGGGTTTGATATATTGCCTGGTTCCGATAAGCTGCAGCAGCCTTTCTTTGGACTGAGTCGTTTGAGAATGGGTATCGATGGGAAGGGAGTGACTACATTGGTAACCTTTATGGGTTGTCAGCTTAGGTGCAGGTATTGTCTGAATGAGAGGTGTCATGGAGCAGTATATGAAGACGATGGCGTTACACCTGGTAAGGGTATCCTTATTTTGTCTCCTCGGCAGCTTTATGATAGGGTGAAGAAAGATAATATCTATTTTCAGGCAACCGGTGGGGGAGTCTGTTTTGGTGGTGGTGAGCCACTGGAGCATCCGGAGTTCATTATGGAGTTCAGGAGGCTTTGTGGGAAGAAGTGGAAGATAAAGGTAGAGACGGCCCTGGCTTGTCATCCTCATTGTATTGAGCTGCTTGCCCCCATAGTTGACCATTGGATAGTGGATGTCAAGGACATGAATCCCCGAATCAGGGAGAAATACACTGGCTGTAAAGGTGATTCTGCCCATCAACTCTGCTACTTGAAGCAGTATGGGATGATGGACAATGTTACCATCAGGGTTCCTCACATTCCAGGATTCAATACGGAGGCAGATGTAAGAAGCAGCATTGAGCAGATTAAGGCCTTGGGCTTTAAGGATATCCAGGAGTGTGAGTATTTAGTATTAAACAGAAAAAAATAACTTGATATATGAAGAAAGGAAAGGAAAAGTGCGAGATTCTCAAGAAGATTCGCACATACGTGGCTAAGAAATATGGGCTTGATTACGAGCCTTCTGTGTGTACGCATGAAGGTGGCTGCCTGGGCAGTTGCCACAAGTGTGACGATGAACTTTGTGACCTACAGGCGCAGCTTGACAAGAAGGGTATTGATACTATTGCTTCCGACAAGGTATTGACGAAGTTGGTTGGAGAGTATTCCAGAGTGTGTTTTGAAATAGGCGAAGATATGGTGCCTGCAGGGCAGATGCGTGATTTTGGGGAGCCTTATCAGTTTGATGAAGCTGCGATTCTGTCTCCTCTCATGGGTGAGCCATATCCCATTCCGCAAGAAGAGAAGCGTGAGTTTTTGGAGTGCAGGGTTGCCGGTACATCTTACCATCACGTGGATGACATGCTTGACACGATCTATGTGGGTAGGAAGGTACATTTGGTTAGAGATCGTGAAAACAAGCATGATAAGAATGCCGTAGCCGTTTCTTTTAATGATCCTAATCAGCAGGATTCAGATGACTTTGACTTTTCTGATATTTTAGGTTACATTCCAAGAGAATGCAATGCTGCCTTGGCTGGTATGCTGGATATTGGTTGGGAGAGAGCATTTGATGCTTATATATCAGAGATCAATCCAAAGAGCGATTATGAGAAGCTACGTATTACCATTCATATCAAATCCATGAAGAAGACTTTGGGAGAAGAGCAGGAAGATTGTAATGGACTCTTTTGGGTAATGAATTTGAGTGCTGATGAATTGGATGATTTTGAACAAAGTCTATATCTGGATGGATTTGTCTATTATAGATGGCGCATTGTACCAATCGATGAGTTTGATTCGCCTGAAAAGGAAGACCGTATTGTGTTCTTTGGCCAGAAGGAAGATGGTAGTTTTAAGGTTTATCTGATGATGGTGTTGGCTGAAGGTGATTCTTGCTATCCGTATTTATGGAGTAAGCCGGATTTCTTGATGAAAGATGACTGTAGTCCAATTGTGCTTTCCTGTATCAAAGGGCCTGTGCTTGTGGATGAGGAGGTAATGGATGGCATCTTTAAAGGTAAGGAGAAAGAACTCATTGACCAGCCTGTGTCTTTGCTGTCGAAAAAAGCTACTGAAAGATTCAAGGAACTTTTGGGGATAGAGGATGTTGGTCTGTAGTTGGATGATTATATACTATTTGTGTGATTTTTGCGTTATCAATAAAAAGAGCCTATGTTAGTAGCAACAATGACTTCCAAAGAAGTGTTTGATGTCATGCAGAAAGATGTAGAACGCTTATCCGCTTTTTTGTCTCACAAGGAAAAGAGCTTGATGAGTGAACTGCGTAAGAGCAGACGTGAGATGGTTTCTCAAAGTTATGACTATCATACACCTAATGCAGATTACATCATCGTTTTACGGTGTAATCGCAAAGGGTATGTGAGCAGGATGCGCTTTGCTTTCATCGAAGAGACCTTGGAATATGTTTCCTCAGCAATACAAGGAAAATCGAAGGGTGTTGTCTCCTATTCCGTACATTTGCTTCGTCGTTATGCTGAGCGTGTTCTGCATGATTCCTCACTTCCGATGCGAAAGATATTCCTCAAATTCTGTCAGGATAGCGTATTTGCATGTATCTATACTGACAAGGACTACTTTGTGATTGCTACAGAGACTGGCATATGTCTTGGAAAGTATGACAATACAAGGGACATCATTGTAAACAGAACATTTGTCAGTAGGGATATGCTGAAAGAGACACAACTTTCTGCCTGGAACAAGGTAGAGAGGTTTGTCAAGGTTGCTTTGGATGCTAGGAATAAGTATGGCATGAATAGTAAAGAGTTTCAAGCAATCTTGCGCGCAATCCCACAAGAAATGAAACTTTCTAGAGATGAAGCCGCCAAGATATATGCTTCTTATTTCGAGAAGAATGATGAATAACTTTTGTATATATTATTTATTAAGTTGTTATTTTTTTACTTTCAAATAATTAAAGCAAGCAATTATGGGATATTTTGGCCGCACAAACATAGGGACGTTGTTCATACGTTGCAAACGGACTCTCATTTTGCTTCTCTATTCGAAGACACTTGGTCAGATGTAGTACTCCGATGTTTCTATACTTCTTACACAGCAATTCATCTTGTTGCATTGTGACCATTTTCTCCATGTTACAAACATATTAAGTTATCGAAAGTCATCTCTTTCTCTATCAAGAAAATCTTTGGTAAGTTTTACCAGTCTTTTGTTTGCAAGACACAGATGTTCATGCAAGTTCTTCTTGACAGTATTGTTGTCTATCTTTCCTCTCTTGTAGTTCTTGATGAGCAGATTGATATTTTCGAGTTTGCTTCTTAGCAACCATTCAAACAGTGTACCTTGCTCACGAGGCAGATCGGAATACCACTCGTCGATGCCGTCACGATGTGCCCGATAGGTGGTTAGCGTATACATATAGTCATCATGAATGAGTTTAGTTGTCTCTTTGTCGTTAGACAGATCCGCCAGTTGCTTATATGCCTCTATCAACCGATAGTCAACAGGCATGACAGAACGCCAAGCTGCCATATTCATGTCGGCTTGGGTACCACAGCCGTATGTTCCCATGACTCCATTAATCACCCGAAATGTTTTTTCGTAACTGTTAGGTTCTTGCCATTCACCACCTGTTTTTTCATAGAAGTGCTTCATCTGCAGTCGTGCTACTTCATGCCAGACAAAGGATGCACTTGCTTCATCCATACCCGAATTGACCATACTTGCGTATGAATCGAACAGGGCAATAACGATAGAAATAGTGTCTTTGTAGTCTTTTGTAATCCACTTGTTATACTCTTCATTGTTCATGCCCAAGTCTTCCAGACAGTAGCTGCCAGTTTTGCTATACGCTGTATCAGCGATGGATAGCAAGGAGTCAACCGTATGTTCAGAACAAGTAACGTATGCCATCACTTTTTTCTTGTCAACATCAAGATGTTTCAAGACAAATGGAATGCTGTCTTTAACAGCCATCACAGTATCGGATTCCTGATTATCCAATCCGCCTTTATTTCCTTTACAGGAAACTGCGGAAAGGACAAACAGAAACAATACCGTCATTTTGAATATTGTAGTAGTATTCATGTTATTCATTTTTGTTATTCAATTTCTATTCTTGCCACCTCATCTACATTCTTTATCCTACGGATATTGTCAATGGCTTGCTTTAGTTCGTCGGAAGAATGTACCTCAAAATCCTCCGTGGTTTCCACAATGCGGTCTTGGGTTACTGTATGGAGCTTCGAAATGGAGAGGTTCTGTTGCTCTGTAATGCAAGCAACCACATCGCTGAGCAGATGATGGCGGTCGATACCACGGATGCAAACACGAACGGGGAACAGAAACAGTTCATTCTCCTTGAAATCCACAGCTACAATGGTATCGCCCTGCTTGGATGCCTGACGAATAGCGGTGGGGCAGTTGCGCTTGTGGAGCGTAATCTTTCCCTCTGTGTTCTTGAAACCGACGACTTCGTCTCCCGGCAACGGATGGCAGCAGGTACAACGCTTATACTCCATCTTGGGACGGTCGGTGAAGAAACTGCCCAAACAGCGCTTTGCCTTATAGGTCAGCACATGGTTCTGCCAGTCTGCTTCTGGTACTGCATCCTCTGCAGTACCTATCTCTACACAATCGCCACGATGGAGCATCGTCTTCACAGAGGACAGTTTACCGTTGATACGTGCATACACGGCATGAAGTCCTACTTCGGTATGAATTTCGAAGGCAAAATCGAGTGCAGTGGCATACTTGGGCAGTACGATACATTTGCCTTTGGGTGTGAAAGCCATGATGTTGTCATGGTAGAACGATGCCGTCACGCCATCCATATAGTCCATCTCGTTGGTGTGGTAGGCTATATCCTTGAGCACAGCCCTGAACTTTTCCAACCATGCCTTCAGGTTTTCCTCCGTGCGTTCAGCAGTACAGCCAAGGCGGTTGTTGCGTATCATACGTTCAGACGAGATATGCACTTCTTCCCATTGTCCCTTTGGATTGAGAAACTTCACATGGAAACTCTGGTAACCGTTCTCCTTCGGGGCATTGATATAATTGACCACAGAACAAGGACGCTCTTTGAAACAGTCGGACAACACGGCATAGATATGCAAGCTCTGCTTCTTCTCCTCCTGCAAGCCGTCAGCCTTGTAGATGATACGCAGGTAATGCTTGCTGTCGATATGTTCGAAATCACAACATTTGGACTGCATTTTGCGCCATATGCTGTAAGGTGAGCGCATACGGAGCTCGATGCGTGCGTCAATGCCGTTAGCTTCAAGTATCTCCTTAGTCTTGGCGATAAAGACATCCACATCTGGCTTCTCCGACAGCTGAAGTTCAGCCAACTGCTTCTCTATTTGTTCATACTCACGTGGACAGCGATAGCGGAACGACAGGTTTTCAAGTTCCGTCTTTACGTTATACAAACCAAGGCGATTGGCAAGAGGGGCATAGAAATAATCTGTTTCCGAGGCAATCTTCATCTGCTTGTCAGGGCGCATGCTGCTAAGTGTACGCATATTATGAAGTCGGTCTGCCAACTTCACCAGGATGGCACGCACATCAAACTGTACAGACGATAGCATTTGGCGGAAGTTATCCACCTGCTTCGACTGGTCATACTGGGCTTTTTTCTGCTTCGTCACAACACCGACAAGAAATGCCACATCATCACCGAAACGTTCACGGATCTCATCTATACTGTACGGACAATCCTCCACAACGTCATGTTGAAAAGCTGCCATAACAGGGTTTGCTCCCAGCTCCAGCTCTTCTGCCACAATGCGTGCCACGGCAACAGGGTGACTTATATAGGGTTCACCAGACTTGCGCAGTTGGTCTTTGTGAGCATAAGCGGCAAAGTCATATGCTTTATGCAGCAAGTACATCTGTTTCTCGTCCACTCGTTGAGCCATCAATGTGAAGATAGCGTCCACATCGGCTTGTATCTTCTTTTCATACTTCTCATTCATAGTCTTTTCATTTTAATCGTTCATTATAAGAGGATGGAAGAGTTGTAGATATTATATCAACTTTCTTCAGAAAACATGAGATTTCATGTTGCAGGAGTACCGATCCATGTTATTCTGCTTCCCAATGCGGCTATAGTCCACAATGAACAAATAGCCAAATCAATTCCTAATAGAGTCTTTCTCATCTTGTTTCTCTTTTATTCTATTTCTATCAATATAGCCGTATAGTTGTCATTACCTTGCTTTTGACAGAGAAAATCAAATACATCGAGTATATCTTCCAAGGGTTTGTCGTCCAACATCCTTGCTTGCAGGATGTCGGGTGCCATGCTCTTGTACAAGCCATCAGAACAGAGTAATATCCTGTCTCCTTTCTGAATGGTGAACTGCCTGATGTCGGGAACAGCGACTTCTGGACGGTAGCTGAAGAAACAGCGTGACACCACTTCCCATCCGAAGTCGATACGCACATGATCTTCGGTTTGGTAAAGCAATCCCTCACCTTGCCTTTGCAGGTAGCAACGGCTGTCGCCCACATGGGCTATTGTCGCCTTGTCACCTTCAATGCTGGCCATGACCATCGTAGTACCCATCTCTGCATGGCTGAGGTCATAGGATTTCTGGTTGATGGCATTACAAGCCTTTTTGCAAGCCATAACAACTTTTTGGTCACTGTCTGGAGTGTCTGTATTATCCTGCCAGTATTTTGAAATGGCATCGCAGACTGCCTCACTTGCCACCTCGCCAAAAGAATGACCTCCCATTCCGTCACATACTATGCCCATGAAGCGATTATGCTCTGGCATTTTCAGAACGTTAAAGCAATCTTCATTATTGCTTCGTCGGCCTGTCTTGCTGATTGTTGCGTATTTGATTTTCATTGTCTTCACATAAATGGTTCCATGCATAGCAACCATATTTCCCTAATACTGTCTTGCGTTTTTTGAAGCAACGATTTGCTTTCGCATATCGTCTCCAATTCTTCTTCCGAACGTTTGGGGTGTTCATCAGAATTACCACCATTGGCTGAAACCTTCTTGGGTAGAAACCCTTTAATCATATCATAAATCCTACTCATAATATATATAGATTACTGTGTGTGACATGCTTTCTTCAGTAGCTTTATCAAATCCTTGTATACAGAGTCACTGATTCGTCCATGGTCGCGAGCATCGTTGATGGCATCATACACCTTGTCTCCAGAATAAGAATCCAGTCCTCCCCACAAGTTGTCTGTACATAGATTTGTTGTGTATATATGATTGGTGTTGAGCTGCGTTATCAATGCTGATTTAGCCAGATTGCGGGCATCCACATCTGGTGCAGCACCAAACGAAATGTCATATCCGTGACTGGTATCGTGCAACCCATCGCCTGTTCCCAATGCGTTTCGCACAGCATCCTCTATATCATCAGGACTATATTGGGACAGGTCAAGCGTAGAACCATCAAATCCTTCAACCACACTCTCGTGACCACTTGTGTCGTAGTGGCTACCATCTCCATTAGAGAACAGGTCGCCTAATCTTTCAAAGAATTCAAACATAGCATATTCGTTTTTATAGTTTTACTTTTACCTACTTGTTCTTTTGGTCTCTGAATGCCTTGCGGAAAATCTCGCCAAGCTCTTCTTTCGTAAGCTTTGATTTTCCGAGATACTCGTTTCTGAAATATGCCTTTGCTGTTGAACCGATAGCCCAGGCAAATGCAGCAGATGTTGCAGCATCAAGAGCTGCACCAACGGCATAGCCAAATCCAGTTGACTCCATAAGCACAGAGAGAATCTTCGAACCTACATTCATTGAAAGAAACCACATGCCTGCACTGAGTACAAACTGCTTGACGAACTTCCAACCTTCATCTTTTGTCAACTGCACTCCATAGCACTTTCCTATTGCAACAGCACCTGCACCCATTGCAGAAGCCGTTAATGCCCAATTCACGTGAGCAGGAACTACAGCAGTTCCAACCACAGCAGCCATCATTGTCTTGATTGCTACATCTGCATCTTGATCGCATACATATACAGACTTTGCCATATCTTAGTACTCTTATTCGTGTCGAGCGCAACTTCTAATCGTTTTATAATAGAGATGTTGCAAGCCATCAAAACCTATCAAACAAAAATAAAAAAAAACGAGACTTGGTTTTCGTTATTCCCAAATCTCGCTTTTGTTGTAATAGCCTTATTAGCGTCAGTCCCTTGTAATCTTGAAGCCCAATTTCAAAATGAGTTTAATTGTTTCAACAGACGTGTTGCGGTCGTATACCTTCTCTTCCTCTGATAGTTCTTCATAAGGCACAAGGCACGGATGTTTCTTCTCTGCATCGTTGCGCTCCTCTCCATACGTCCAACCATCCTTCATACGTCCTGCCGACCATACTTCGTGTACGTTCTTTGCTATATTCTCTGCTAATACCTCAAGTCCTTTGGGCAGAGCCACATCCTTCGTATCGATAGGATGTGGCGTGTAATTGTTCTGTTTCATAATTTCTTTTGTTTTTAACTATAGAGCTTTTGCAACAGGGATTTCTATCATTCTTCACAGCAAATGAATAAAAAATCTTCATTCTCTATTATCAACAGGTCTATTGAAGATAATAATTATGTTTGTTCTCATCAGGAAGCTCATAATTGTTGATAATCCCTTTGCATTTTTCTATTAAAGCTTGGACAGGCCAAAATCGATATAACTTAGCGGTTTTATCATGTGATGCTGTTACTATATATTTTGAATTTGGTGAAAATGAAACATAATTTGCATCATTTTGATTATGGGTAATCACATACACACATTGGCATGTTATAGAGTCCCATATTTTAATACTGTTATCGTCGGATGAAGTTGCGATATAAGAACCATCGCTGCTAAATTGCAACGAGCTTATTCTTTCATCATGTGAAAGCTCCCCAATAATATTTCCATTAGAAGAATCAATTAACTGTACTGTATTAGAGAGTATGACTCCTATTTTATTACCACTAGGACTATATTGAATATTCTTAACTTCATCACTATGATTAACACGATATCTCTCTTTACCAGTTTTAAGATTGTAGGTAATTGTACAACTATCCGTTCCGCTTGATGTTGAATATAGTTTCCCATCTGGTGACAACGCACAATATTCAAGTTTGCCTTTATGCTTGAATTTTCTTATTGTTTGCAATTTGCCGTTAAGAATAACAGAGGTACTGTCGTCTAAAGCTACCGCTATGTTATAATTCCGAGGGTCAAAAACTACGAAATCTATCAAAGCGTTTTCACTCTTATATTCGTAAATATTTGTTTGTAAAAGAGGATTGATTAAGCTTAGCTCATCACAATTTACAGACAACAGCATTTTGTTGAATGAGCAATAGCTGTAATACTTCTCTAATAAATGTTGCATATTGGCTTGTGAAGTTTCTTGATTCAAGAGATTCCAAATCCATGGAAAAGCCGGAGTATTTGTGGGTAAGCTTAATTTACACAAATTCCTAAATATATAATTCGAGGGATAAGCCTTGTTTTTTGTTGTTGGATATTTTTTCAATAATCTTCCTGTGCTAGTTTCCCATATACGAGTTGTATCCTCCCACATACACATTGTTATTACCTGTTTTGAATCTGGCGAGAAAGATGCTATGTCCACGGTTTTATTATGAACTAAATCTATGATTCCGTTCGGGCTTGAAGTCTTCCATATTCGAACACTTCCATCAGAAGATGCTGTAAGAACGTTTTTGTCATTATTAAAATATTGCGCAGAACTCACATAGCCGTAATACCATAAGGCACCTCGGTGTTTAAAACAAACAAGTTCTTTCCCATTCCTCTTATCCCATATCTTTACATCACCACCGTCTTCAGAAGTTAAAACCCGTTTACAATCATAACTATAACTTGCAGATGTAAACCCATATTTACATGTTATGTTGGTCTGTAAAGAATTGTCTTGTACATTCCACAAAGCTACATGTTTATTTGACATAGCTAAAACTTCAGTCCCATCACTATTGAACTTTGATTGCAGAATCGCATCCTTGTGTTTACAAGAGGCTATTTGTTGCCCCGTATTTACATTCCAAACCCTTGTGGTACTATCGTTTGAAGCAGTCACCAATTTAGAACCATCAGGACTGAAAGAGCAATCATTGAATGATATAAATCCATTACGTTTTAGGGTACAGTCTACTGTTCCTGTTACTGTATTTCTTATTTGTACGTCTCCTTCTTTGGGAATGATGATGAATTTATTTCCATTTGGACTGAATTTTGTGAACAAAACTTCACCGTCATTTTCTATACAGAATAACTCTTTCTTCTTTTTAAAGTCAAAAACCTTTACTTGTCCTCTATTATATGAGTTTGCCAATATTAGCTCTTTATGAGGGTGGAAAGAGGCGAAGTCAAATTCTTCTTGTAGCGAAAAAATCTTTTTCCCAGTTTTCACGTTATAGATCAAAATCTTACCACATGGTGTTAAAATATTCTTGAACGGCAAACCTGGAAATAGCATCACATATTCTCCATTCGGACTAAAATTTGCAATTCCATCTTCATATGGTATAGTGAAGATTTTTTGTTCTGCTTGCCCCTTATGGGCATTCCAAATCTTCACGGTTGTTGCGCTATCTTCCTTATAAACAGCAAGTATATTTTCTCCATTCTTATCTATCTCTGCATATTTTGCAACTTTATCGTTATCAAATACCTTCTCTATTCTTGTAGTATTAAATATTTCTAACAATTTTGTTCCTGCTTCAGTCGTATATGGGCGGTCAGGATTGGCATAATTAGAAGGTAAAACTTTGAGAAGCATAGCTATTTGTTTTACTGGATCTTCCTCCTTTTCTGTCCACTCCGTTACGGCACGAGATTGCATTTCTTGCATACCTCTAAGATGGGTACTTATTGACTCATTCTTGTTGTGTAGAACTAAAGCGAAAATTATACTTGTAAATGCAACTATGGCTAATAACAGAAAACGTATCATTCGTTTTTTCCGTTCTTCTCTTCTATAACGTTGCCATAAAGTGTCAAACTTCAAGTTAAACATCCTCGCAATAGTTTTAATGACCGCCGCATCGCGTCCCATTTCGTTGATATTAGCTGCAAGAAGTTCTTTACTACCAGTCAGATTAAGCAATGCCTCTGGATAACATTCAGTAGACTTGTCATCAGAAAATGGATTACCTTCAATTACAAATGGAATGATATGGTCAGCACGTCCAATATCTATAAACGCCTGTGCTTCCTTGCATACCCAAGGACTTTTAGCACTCCGAGGAGAACAAATAACAATTAGCCACTCTGAATTGCAAAGGGCATAGTTAATTTCTTCTGCCAACAAACCTGGTGTGAGATCCGTCACATCTCTAAATGTTGGACGAATGTATTTGGGCAAATCGGATCTACCATTAAGATTCACAGGAAATTTATAGTGCTCTAGCTTGTCTTGAAGCCACTTCGCCCATTTCTCATCTTCACGTTTGTAGCTTATAAAAGCGTAGAATTCTTTTTCTTGTTTCATACTTAGGATGTTATAACGTTCCAAAATGATAATAATTCTTCATATCGCTTGGCAGTTCTGCATGTGGCTCAATGTTCATGGGATATATCCTTAGTTTTGCCGCTTGTTCTGGTTGCACTTGTGGATATGCTCGTTCAAGAGCCAGCAAACGCTCTTTCTGTACATACTCACTATTTGACGCATTTTCCGACCAACAAAGAATGAAAAGATCTGCCGAGTTGATATAGTCTTGTATCACTTTTGGGAAAACATCACCAACTTTCAAATACTTGCGGTCAAAGAAGTGAGGTACAGAGCCAAGTTCCAACCCTTCATGTAGGAACTTTACCTTCGACTCATCCTGATGAGAATACGATATGAATACCTTATTATATTTATATGCGATAATCTCGGGATTCAACTGTCTTGGAGAGTCTACAATCCTTGTGATAAATCGCATCTCGCCAATGGGCACTCCATTGACCGATAGTAATGCTACACAACTCTGCTCATCCACATCTATATCTTTAGGGATAAAGTAGTCGAAACTGCACTTTGTAAAAGCTCCTTGCCACACAACATTCTTCTTGTCTGACATCAGCAATGTCTCACCGTAGATATTCAGAAGGACATCCACTTTGTCTCCCTTCTTCAGCTTGCATTGCAATGGAATATAATCCCGACGTTCCGTATTCTTATCTGATTCTTGGGCCAATGTCTTCACCTTGTCAGTTTCTTCATAAAGATGAAGGTAAACCTGTACTACCATGTGCGACTTTCGTTTTATCTCAGATGATGCAAATATGGAGGAATACACTTCATCATATTTTGTGACTTTATTCCCCTTTCCGCAAAGCCAGCCTTTAATACTCCTAAGAACTACACTAACTGGGCAAAACACAGAACCTATTGCAGTTCCAATAGTAGCTCCAGTTTTAGACATTCCTTCGGGTCTTGGTGCATAATCATATTCTTGTTTTGATTTGATTGTGTTTGAACTCTGGTATGATGTTCCCTTGTTGTCTGTAGGTGAGGTAGGACTATATGAGAGTTCTTCATATCCCATTGTCCGACAATAGGTTTCCACTTCATCAGACACTGGTATAGAACTAATATTAACATCATCATCAAACGCAGCAATTAATTCGTTTAGTAAACAATCACAACTGACCTCTTCTTCGAAGTTGCTGTTACCGTCTGTACCAATAATGGCAGGTACATCTGTTGTAGCGGTACCCTCAAATTTTTCTTGACCGAAAGAATAAGCCACAGATAATTCGTTTGGTAAACAATCACAACTGACCTCTTCTTCGAAGTTGCTGTTACCGTCTGTATCAATAATGGCAGGTACATCTGTTGTAGCGGTAGCCTCAAATTCTTCTTGACCGAAAGAATAAGCCACAGATA
>ERZ1026856.1143-NODE-1143-length-13985-cov-5.492175_pt1 | contig 13985 bp, 7 predicted proteins | sample MGYA00380158_ERZ1026856 | MGnify/ENA primary metagenome ERZ1026856 (study PRJEB33269, sample SAMEA4719794) | human gut metagenome | biome: human-associated habitat; feature: organic feature; material: feces | place: Cameroon | collected 2013-10 ...
CACATACCTGGCTACCATATATCACCCCGAATGGGGTGAGGCTGGCGCGTGAAATATTAATCTTACTCAAATAATCAGACTTATTTTCCCAATCCTCTACCTCCGCTTCTGTTACCTTGGGGCGTGTTAACTGTTCCACGTTGTGAACGTCCGCTATTGCTATTATTCATACGATTATTGTTGCCACGGTTATTTGTGGGAGTTCCAATGCCATTTCCAAAGCCACGACCATTCTGTCCGCTATTACCAGTTTGGCGATAGTTGGTGTATTCATCGCGAAAGTTGTTGCCATTGTTGTTAGGGCGTGAGGGACGACCATTATTTGTGTTAGGACGATTGTTATTGTTGGGACGTCCGTTGTTTCCTGGTCTTCCGTTGTATTCTGGTCTTCCGTTGTATTCTGGCCGACCATTGTTAAAGTTGGGTCTTCCGTTGTTGTGATTAGGTCGTTCGTTGTTAAAGTTGGGGCGACTATTGTGATTAGGACGTCCATTTAGGTTACCACCAAACCAATCGCGGTTGTGATAATGGTCGCGCATGCCCGATCCACGATGAGGTCGCATTGCAATGTATGGGCTCGGATCGTTATGGCTGCGACGTCGCCACATACCACCCCGATAAGTTACATAGACATTGGGGCAGTCAAAGTAATAATAACCATAGCGATAGCGGTCGAACACGGGATAATACCAACGTGTCTGATACCAGCGCACAGGATGGTAGAAGTATGTTAGTGTGCGGTAAAGGTTATACTGCCAGTCAAAGAGAATGCAACGCAAGTCTGCATCGCGATAGGTCCAGTAGTAGCCGTTACAATCAGATGGGGTGCGCAGACTCATCAGATAGTCTAAGTTGATTTGGTATGCACGGTCGTATTGTTCGGGCGTAAGGTTCAACTCATACGCCATTTTATCTGTAAGGAACCACGCTTGTTCTCGTGCATCTTCGTAGTTCATTGCCTTCACGCTAAAAGCCAAAAGGACTAATAGTAATGATAAGAGTATACGTTTCATAATAAATATCTTTTTTCTTGCTTGTTAATTGTTAAGTGAATCTTCAGTTTTTAAGCTGAGGGTGGGGTTGAAGGCTTCGATATTTTGCCTCACCTTTCGTTTGCAAATATCGATATACTTTCGTTTGCAAATATCGATATATTTATTGAAATTGCACCAGACTTTCTGCTTCAAAGCACAGAAAACGTGTTTTTTAGCATTGTGATGGCATTTTAGTTATTGATTTGGTAACTAAACAATCTGAAAACTATCAAATGCAAAAACGTTTTTAATCTTGCTGAAAAGAATGAATCTTTTTGATGTTTGTAGGTTTTAGAGAAAAATCTAACGAAAATTGCTGAATCTTGTTTTTTACTAAATAATAGCTGTTAATTAGTGGTTGCTATAAGACTTTTGATATTAAACATTATCTTTGCATTCAAAATAGCACTACAAATTTTTTCTGATTGCTCTGAATGAGATTTTAGAGAGCATCTAAAAAACTAAATTGGGATAATGCACAAAATTGATAACAGAAGAATGAAGCTTGCATGGCTTTTGATGTGGGTGTATCTGCCTATGTTACTTGCCATAACCTTCCACCATCACGCAGAGGTGGAGGGCTCTTCTGCTACATTTTATTGTTATGATTGTGCGCATCACATTCACCACGATGGGCATTTAACAGCTGAACATGGATTTATGCACGATTGTGCACTTTGTCAGTTGCATGATTTACCCTATGTGGTGCCTTCTATTATTCATGTAGCAGCATTTGTTGTTATGTGTATAGTCGCATTCGTTTTGTCTTGTCCTTTTGTCAAGACTCGTAAATGCGACGTTCATTCTACTCGTGCTCCACCCGCATTTTTATCTTTATAGTATTTGATGATTAATCAAAAAAGGATCGTCTTATTTTTTTTAGTAGGTTCAATCGATTGATTATCAATGTTTATGATGGGAAATAAGCAGCTAACATTTGTTACGCTTCTTTTTTCATCAATTATGGTCATGCGTTTACAAAAAGCGCAAAAGTTCATCATTTCTAAAAGGTTACTTCGCTTTTTTAGCCGCAGCTTGGTAGGCGTAGAGTTATTGGTTTGCCATCTCGTTGAAGAAAAAGCACGTTGAACCTTGATATGATTCAAACACATAAACAAATTATAAAGAAAAAATGAATTCAAAGCATATTCAGTTGATGTTCCTTTGGGGAGCATTGACACTTCCCTATACAGCCCATGCAACCCAAGTTCGAGGCGAAAAGCATTTACTAAACGATTCAGAGGTAGATTCTATCGCCCCAAACACAGATGCCAATGTCTTTGGACATGTAAAGGATGCTCAAACGGGCGAGCATGTGCCCTTTGTGGTTATTAAGGTGAAGGGTACTACAATTGTCACTACAACCGATAATACAGGTCACTTCTTTTTAAAAAACTTGCCAGAGGGTACATTGGGTATAGAGGCAAGATATTTGGGATATTCCTCTCAAACGATAAATGTGACGATTAAAAAGAACAAATCTCAAGAAGTTAATTTTACGCTCAATCCCAGCGATACCGACATTGATGAAGTGGTAGTTTCTGCCAACCGTAACGAAACCAAGAGAAGTATGGCCCCCAGCTTGGTAAACGTAATAGGTAGTAAAGTCTTTGATATTACACAATCTACTTGCTTGGCAAAAGGGCTCAACTTTCAGCCAGGCGTTCGTACTGAAGATGACTGTCAGAATTGTGGATTTACGCAAGTTCGTATAAATGGTCTTGATGGTCATTACTCTCAGATATTGGTGAATTCTCGTCCAGTTTTCTCTTCATTGAATGGTGTGTATGGCTTGGAGCATATTCCTGCTAACATGATTGACCGCGTAGAGGTGGTTCGTGGAGGAGGTTCAGCCCTTTTTGGTGCATCAGCTATTGGTGGAACTATTAACATTATCACGAAGGAGCCTCTGCATAATTCGGCATCTTTTGCGCATAATTTTATGTCGCAAGGTGGTGCTAATTCGTTTGACAATGTTACAACTGGCAATGTGTCGCTTGTTACTAATGATAATAAGGCTGGCGTGTATGCTTATGGGCAAACTCGCACACGTCAAGGTTATGATTATGATGGTGATGGATATACAGAATTGCCAGAGTTGAACAATCAAACATTTGGTCTTAATTCTTTTCTCCGTTTGAATCCTTATTCTAAGTTAAGTCTACAATATCACGGAATCCATGAGTTCCGTCGTGGCGGTAACAAACTTAACCAAGCACCTCATGAGGCTAATATTGCAGAGCAGGTTGAACATAACATTCAAGGAGGTGGACTCACCTACGACTTTTATTCGCCTAACGAGAAAGATCGCTTGTCAGCCTATTTTTCATTTCAAACCACAGCACGCAAGAGTTATTATGGTGGAATAGGAGAGGGAACAGAAGAAGATAAGGAAACTGCTGAGAAGGCATATGGTACAACCCATAATTTTACTTATGTAGCAGGTACGCAGTATGTTCACTCATTTGATAAATTGCTTTTTATGCCGTCTGACTTAACTCTTGGTGGAGAATATAACTTTGATGGTTTGAAGGATTTTATTATCGGTTACGATCGACACTTTAAGCAAAATGTGCGTATTGGTAGCTTCTTCTTTCAAAACGAATGGAAAAATAAGCAGTGGAGTTTCCTCGTAGGTGGTAGATTAGACAAGCATAACTTGGTGGATCATATTATATTCAGTCCGCGAGCAAATCTCCGTTTTAATCCTACTGAGAACGTGAATCTTCGCATAACTTATGCTGGTGGCTTTCGTGCTCCTCAAGCATTCGATGAGGATTTGCATGTGGGTGTAGTTGGTGGCGAACGACTGGTTACAACCTTAGCAAAAAACTTAAAGGAGGAACGCTCTAATAGTTTTAGTGTTTCAGCTGACTTGTACCACAGATTTGGCAATGTGCAGACAAACCTTTTGATTGAAGGCTTCTATACAGATTTGAATAATGTGTTCGCCCTTCGGCAGCTCAGTCAGCCTGATGCACAAGGTAATACCGTGCAAGAGCGTTACAATGCTTATGATGCCAAAGTGCTTGGACTGAACATTGAGGGAAAGGCTACGTTTACACGTTGGTTCTCCCTTCAAGCAGGTGTTACCCTTCAGCAGAGTCATTACAATGAGGCGATAGCTTGGAATGACGAGGTGCCAGAACAGAAGTTCAAAAAGATGATGCGTACTCCTAACATATATGGTTATTTCACGGCAAGTTTTACTCCTATTAAACGTCTCACAGCTTCAGTTACAGGAAACTACACCGGAAGTATGCTTGTTGGTCATGCTGCAGGTTCGGGTGTAGACGAACCAGTGGCTGTGAATACCCCCAATTTTATGGAGGTAAATATGAAGTTAGCGTACGACTTTCCCATTTATAAGTACATAAACCTTCAGGTTAATGGTGGTATTCAAAATATAACCAACGCTTATCAGAAGGATTTTGACAAAGGTTGGGATCGTGATTCAGGTTATATCTATGGTCCTTCTTTGCCGAGAAGCTACTTTGTAGGGGTAAAGGTTAGTTATTGATTATAAGTATTCGCTCCGCAATGGATAGGGTATTCAAAATCAATAAATATTTATGACCGATTTAATAGTCATATCGTCTATCTCTTTCCCATTGGGAGTGATGTAATAAGCTAGCCAGGCATGAGAGGTAAGGGCTAATGCAGCTCTAAACTTTCATGCCTGGTTTCTGTATGCAATGTTCTTAAATACAGGAATCTTGGTGACACCCACTTTATCTCTCAAAATCTGTGCTAAGGTTTTGTTCTTACAGAAAATAAGAAGATTGTAAATGACTAAGTGACCGCTAATTCGCTGGTAATCAGAGAAATTAGCGGTCACTTGTCACTTTCCGTGCTATTGAAAAAAAGGCGGTTCTAGAATGAAATACTTTTAGAACCGCCCATTTAATTTATTAACGTTTAATTATCAATTCTTTTTTGCCTCCAACTATATATACGCCATTGTTATACATTTGTGTGCGACGTCCAGATAGGTCGAAAATCATTTGTGGTGAATTTTGATTTTTATTGTTTTTATCTGTAACTGTCTGAATGCCGTCCGTTTTACCTTCAAATGGTAACAGAGGATATTGCACCAAGTTGAATGAGCGCAACGACAGACATTGTGACCCTTGCATATTTGCCAATAAACCTATACTTATGGTAGTAGGTTCAGAAACAATAAAGTTGATGCTGTTGGATGAGACTGCGCTCTTGCTATCCATAGCTTTATAAGCAAGCACACTATTTACTGAGGTGAATAGGTCGGCGGTGCAAGCTAAAGTGTCGCCCTTCATGGCAATTAAGTAGCACCCATTGGCTTCACCCTCATAATTGCCAAAATTAGCAGTAAATTCATATACACCGCGTGGCAAGTCTATTGTTTGATACACTTTATAATCAGCGAGTTTTTGGGCAAAACCATCCCAACCTGTGGTAATGGTTAGATAATCAGATTTTTGAGTGTCAACATGAGCACCTGTTAGCACGTTCTTATCTTTTACTGCGTGTTCTGTTTTCCAACCCTTCAGTGTCATAAAACGATTAGGAGTTGAAGTGTTGACCATGTTTGCACTGTGGGTAAAGGGGGCTTCGTAGTTGGTAAAGTAAGCTTCAGTTACGTTCTCCTCTCTTTGCCCCTCAAAATTAAGTGCGAACACACCTGCCGAACTGCTCCAGGCATCACCGTCAGGACCAAAGCCACTACGCACGCCTGTATTTGCATTAGATGTTGCATCTTCTGCATTTCCACCGCTTTGGTTAAATGAGTAATACACTTTTAAACCTTCAGCCTCAGCCTCCTTGATTTCGGTAGAGTTCATTGGTGCTATGATATGTGTGCGCAGTTTCTTAATTGTTGTATTGCTAAGGAACAATCCATCCCAAATGCGCCATTCATCAATCATACCACACATAGGAGCATCTTCACAACCTAAAGCAAAAGATGTAAGCGTAGGCAATGCTTTACAATTAACTGTTCCAGTGCTGAATATAATGCCATCGCGCAGAAATACTACTCTGCCACTATTGTATGATACAGCATAGTGGTGCCACTCATTAGGGATAATGTAGCTTGCTGCAGATTGCGTATATTCGCCATTCATGTAAAAACGCATTTGTCCCGCAGGTTGTGTTTGCAGACAGAAGGTTTGCTTGTCTTGTCCGATGTGGTTACATGTGTCAGTAAGTGTAGTTGCTCGCATCCACCAATCAATGCTAAACTTACGTTGTCCCTCAGTGAAGGGAACTTTTTTCAACGTCAAACGAGCAGAGTTTGCAGGCATAAAGTTTAGTCCTGTTTTACTATCAGCATTGCATACAGTTAAGGCACGCTCACGAGTGATACTATTTGCACCTGCTTCATTGCTTGCTTGCAACGTAACATCGTATACGCCAGGTATAGTTGGAGTAAAGGCAATTTTACTGCCATCACCTCGCATTACGGTGGGGTAATTTGTCAACGTCCATATGCTTTGTGTGGGAGCATAAGCTGATATGTCTGTTAACTTTACGCTCTCTCCTTTTACTACCGTTGCAGGCTCTACATCGAACGCTGCTTTTGGTGCAGCTGTCTTAACCTCAATGGTTTGTTCGGATGTAGCTACATGTCCTTCAGCATCAGTTACTTTTAACAATACTCGGTAGGTACCGCTCTTATCGTATGAGGTTGTGATGCAAGGCAATACCCCTTTACTTGTAGTGGCACCTAAAAGCGTCCATTCATAACTGTCGCCCTCTCGTTGTTGGCTTGCTACAAAACTCACCCTGTCGCCACATGAAATAATAGTTTGTGAACATCTAAACGAGGCATTCACTGCTGCAGCTGGCAACACCTGCAGTGTGGTGTCACTAATGGCTTCTTTGCCATTTACATCTATCGCAACTACCTTAATATGTTGCATACCTGGCTGTTTAAATGTGAATGTGGGTGATGCACCAACCACGTTTTCTTCGGCATCTGCACCTATTATTGTCCAATGCAGTGTAGCTATGTTTGTAGTTCCAATAGCATGTAACGTAGTGGGTTGTCCTGCCACAATGCCACTATCGGGCGCAGTGATTGCTACATGTGTTTGTGAGTCATAGTTTAAGCGTTGTGCAAGGTTTGTGTTTGTAGTATATCTACCATTGCTGAAAGTGGCGTGATTGCCGTTCGTGGTGTAGTCTTGTAAAACGGTTTCATTGTTAAGAGTAATTACATCACCTGGATAGTATGCTACGAGGTCTTGAGGTAACAATCCGTTTGCAAAGCGCAATTTGTAATTTGCCTTTACCTCCTCAGCAGTGCGTGCACTGCGCCAAATGCGTATTTCATCGTAATAGGCATTTTGGTCGTTTTTGTTATCCTTGCAAGAGAAAACCAAATCGCCAAAACCACCCAAACCACTATACTCGTTAGAGGTGATAGTGCCTTTTTCCTCGCCATTAACATAGGCTGTCATTCGATTTCCATCGACCACTAAGGCTATGTGGCTCCATTGGTTTACTTTTAAGGCAGAAGCAATATTAAGACGTGCGTTCGTGTTCCATCCAGCTGTAAATGTTCCATCAGCATTTGCATGAAACATAAACGTGCCCCAACCTGGACCTGCACATTGGTTCCAATCTGTTAATGACAAAGGTCGAATCCAAAACTCTATGGTAGCTTTGTCGTACTTTGAAGTGAAGATCTTTGGAAGCGTCATACCCGAATGCGTCATGTAAAGGCAGCGGTTGCTTGCATTAAGTTTTGCGGTTAAAACACTCACAACGTTTGATTCTAAAGTGTCATAAATAGCACTTACACCATAAGAGCCTTCAGCGTCCTGTGGCAATGTGAATGATGTGGCTGAGGCTGCAAGAGTGCCCAAAAGTTTATCTCCTTTCAAAACTTTATAGCCTGTTAGTGTGCGAGTGGTATTAGTAGGAGCGGTCCATACCAGTTTGCCATCAACTATTGCTACGTTTTGTGGAGCTTTTATGCCACGACCAGGTACTATGACGGAGAGTATGGTCTGCTTTCCTTTATTTTGTATTTTTACACCTCCTTGTTCAATTGCAAAAGGAACTTCGAGCCCTAAACTATCTTGAACATAATCTATGATAGAGGCATTATATACATGGCCTTCTCCTATAGCTGTGCCTTTTGTGTTAATGATGAAGAAATACTTCAGAGGTTCATTCTCATCAAAGTTTGCGCTGAGGTCTGTCAAGTCGTAACCAAACTCCATAGGTTCTGTATGTAACTTGCCATCAGCCCAACGTCCTAACATGGGGATTGGGGGAGCTGGAATGGTTTGACCATTGTTTCCATCGCCTGCATATTTAAAGTGGTCGAAGGCTTGTGTAAGGTCGGGTTGTGTAGCTTTTAAATCCTTAGATATGCCTGCCATTAGGTATAACTCAGAACGGTGGCTATAGTCCATATTCAACTTGATAGTGCGCAGAGGTCGATAGTTTTTACGCACTTTGTAAATTTCAGGATACCACCAATTATTTGAGAAATTTCCGTTTTTATTAAAATTTGAGCCACCATAGGCATAAGGGCAATATACATAACCCTCGCTTGCCCATGCAGAGCCCCATGAATTTACAATAATCCATGCTCCTCGCTCATCAGCTGCTCTTTCGCCATATACGCCATTGCCATTGAGGTCAAATTCTATGCGGTCATCATATCCCACGATGGTTAATGCATGGTCTACACCTGTGCCCCATTTGGCAACACAAGCTTTGCCTGATACACCTAAAGCATCGTTCGTGGGCGTACTTGCTATGGTACCACATGTCATGGTGCCAGCAGCTACACCAATACCTGCTAAACCTCCCGTAGGGAAATCTTGGTCGCCATTGTGGTTCCATAGCCAATTCTTTAAAGCTTCGCGTCCAGCTTCTGTACCTGTGCTCTCTGGGAAGTTTGCGGGTTTAAGCATGCGATTAAACATTGCTTCGTACCATTTGTTATAACCCGTCATCCATCCAAAGTCGTTTTGTGTTTCTTCTTGATTGCCAAACAGCTTTGAATAGGTGCGGCCACCATATGTTTCAGCTGAAGGAACCCCTACATGCTGCACAAACTCATCCTTGCCCGAATTACCATTGGTTAAGAGCCATACAAAGTGTGTGGGATATTGATTCTTTGCTACCGAAGCATTTACTCTGCGCCATGCATCCATTTCGTAGGTGAACATGTATCCTATGCGCGAAGCAGAACCACATGATCCTCCGTCTTGATTAAATACTGGTGGAAAATATACACTTTCTGCGTTGTTTACATGGTCGGGGCGTTGAATAGCTCCAGCACGTGCAGAACTTCGTAGCGGACGCATTAGTGAATAGTCGGGATTGCGCTTTGTAGAGTAGTCGGGATACTTACTCCAATTTATGGTTTGTGCACACAATAGTGTGGGGATAATAGCACCAATTATGGCTAAAACTCCTTGCTTAATGTGTTTCATTTTTATTGATTGTATAAAAGATAAATGTTGGATTTTTGTGGATAGCATGATGTGCATTAGGGGTGGCACATTCTTAACTGCTATTTTCTCTGTGAGGATGGTTTTTGCTTTTCCTCTTTATAGGGAAAAGGGCACATTCTCTCTGGTCGTGCGCTTTGATAGACAAGATAATAGCCTCGTAAATCATTGCGCACAACAAATCTGACAAAACAAGAGTATACAAAGAATTGATACTCTTTTTTCATCATAAGTTGTGATTACCAAAAATAAAAACGAATGGTTTTAAGAGAATATGAAATAATAACTTTATCCGTTGGGATATGGGTAGAAGGATGCAAGCAGAGAGTTGCGTGTATATAGCTATTCTCGGCTGACAAAAGATGCCATAAGACTTACGGATTTTAGCATTATTCAGTAAAAAAAACTCAACATACCACGGGCGGAGCACGTGTAGAAAACACATGGACGCGCAACTTCTTTATAAATGGACAATAAGTTGCGTAGACTATGTGTGTAGTGACACCAAATATGGTTAATAAAACTACATTTGGTGTAGTATAAATAAAATTTTGTAAGGCACAAAGAGCACAAAATTGCGCTTCATGATGACCTGTTAAATGTCCATCGTGATGAATGCCGTGAGTGCAATCGTAACAATAAACAGCGGTATGAGTTTCCACATCTTCATTATGATGGTGGAAACTCACAGCTAATAATATGGGTAAATATACCAACATCAATAGCCAAGCATACCTTGTGCGTTTATGTACGAACTTTTGCATACCTTGTATGAAAGGATATCAGTTGAAATGAAAGGACCTGTTTTAGAAAAGCCAAACTTATGTTTTTTTGCTGCGAATGTCATTTCGAACAGATTCCTATAAATTCGGCAGCAAACTTAAATAAAAAAACATTTTTCTCAAAATGTACGTGTAAACTTTTTGTATTTATTAAGCTGTTGTGGTTTTATTAACATACGATATCTCTTTCTAAGCATATGCTTGAAGGGGACAATGATTATAATGTAGATGTCTTAATTTATAGAGTATATGGACGTACAAATATGAATAAGTAGGTATTCAAAATTAGTTTGTATTGAATTGCTGTAAAGCTACAGAATCTTAAAGAATAAAGCAGCTTTTCTGCCATTAGTTGTTGACAAATGTAAAGGATAAGTGGGGTGGGAGGTGATGTTTTAGTAAAAAACCTTGGCAGTATTAAAAAAAATAACGAATTTAGCACCTTTCATTTAAGGAGTGTTTCCTTCTGAAAGGAGGTGAAAGGCTTCTTAATTGATTAGAAGGAGGTGGAGAAAGGTTAGATGAAGTTTGAAGGATGAAGGTCTTGCAAAGCATTCATTCCTCTAAAAAACTGTAGATTCTTGAAAAAAGACTTCTTCTAACTTTTCAAAAACAAATCTCTTTCGTTTGCGAAATACAAATACGCATAAACTTTCACAAACTAAATTATTTTTCCGCGTTTGTAATAGGGGTTTATGCTTCAACCGAAACTTTTATAAACAAATATATAATGTCAGTAAATTATAATGCGAGCGAAGGCACTACGATGGCTTTTGCTAATACAGAGAATGCTGATGCTGAGAATCGTACTGACCGAGCCTATACATCGGTAAAAGGTAATAACAAACAGATGCGTAAGCTATCGGTGTGGATAGCACGACACTTGAGTCAAAAACAATTTATATTGGTTTTGGCACTGCTTGTGGGTATTGGATCTGCCATTGCTGCACAGATATTGAAATTGCTGATTCATGAAATTGAACATATCTTGATTTCGCAGTTCGACGTTACGCATGCCAACTGGCTTTTCTTGGTTTATCCAGTCGTAGGTATTTATCTTACAGCACTATTTATTAAATATATGGTGCGCGATGATATTGGACATGGTGTAACCAAAATTCTTTATGCTCTTTCGCGTAGGCAAGGTAATATTCGCGGTCACAACTGTTGGTCGAGTGTAGTGGCTTCTGCTTTAACCATTGGTTTTGGTGGTTCGGTGGGTGCTGAGTCTCCAATCGTGCTAACAGGTTCAGCCATTGGTAGTAGATTGGGGCAGTTGTTCCAATTAGACCACAAGACGATGATGTTGCTCATTGGTTGTGGTGCATCGGGTGCAGTGGCAGGTATTTTTAAGGCACCGATTGCGGGATTGATGTTTACGCTCGAGGTGCTGATGGTTGATTTAACCATGGCTTCGTTACTGCCTTTGTTGGTAAGTTGCCTCACAGCTACATGTATTACTTATGCGTGGACAGGGGTGAGCCCGATGTTTGAATTTCAACTGAACGACCCTTTTGTGGTAGATCGTGTGCCAACAGCGGTGATGTTGGGTGTGTTCTGTGGCTTTATTTCGCTTTATTTTACGCGTGTCATGAACTCGTTTGAGCAGGTGTTTGGCAGACTTAAAAACATGTATGCTAAGTTAGCCTTGGGTGGCATTGTGTTGGCAGTGCTAATCTATTTCTTTCCACCGCTCTATGGTGAAGGTTACAGCACAATCTCGGTGTTGCTTAACGATGGAGTTGGCAGACAGGCAAACAGCGTGCTCAACAACTCTTTGTTTTATGGACATTCAGAGTATTTGCTATTATATTTAGGGCTGATTATTTTGCTCAAGGTTTTTGCTACAACAGCTACCAATGGAGGTGGCGGTTGCGGTGGTACATTTGCTCCCAGTTTGTTCTTGGGTTGTTTAGGTGGTTTCGTTTTCTCAAGACTTTGGAATGAATATGGACTGTTGCATGTAAGTTTACCCGAAACGAACTATGCTCTGTTGGGTATGGCAGGTGTGATGAGTGGTGTGTTTCATGCTCCATTAACGGGTGTGTTCCTCATTGCTGAGTTAACGGGCGGCTACCAATTGTTTATACCTTTGATGATTGTTTCGGTAGCTTCGTATCTCACCATCAATGCCTTTGAAAAACATAGCATTTATGCCATGCGTTTGGCACGTAAAGGTGAATTGCTTACGCATCATAAAGACCGCTCAGTGTTGACGTTGATGTCGCTCGATGCAATTATAGACAAAGAACGTCCTTTGTTGCGCCCAGATATGTATTTAGGACAAATCGTGCAGACTGTGTCTACAAGTAAGTCGTTACATTTTGCTGTAGTGGACTTGAAAGGTGGACTTATGGGCGTGATTAACGTGAACAAAATGCGTAAAATCATCTTTCGTAGTGAACTGTATAAGATGTATCGTGCCAAACAGTTGATGCGTCAGCCTGAGGTGGTGTTAAGAACAGACGATAGCATGCAGGTGGTAATGGACAAGTTCGCGCATTGTGATGCAGGAACATTACCAGTGCTGAATCCTGAAGGCGTATTCGTAGGCTTTGTGTCACGCTCTCGTCTCTATGCTTCTTACCGACAGGTTATGAAAGATTTCTCGGAGGAATAAGGTTTACCATTGAAGTCGTCTAAACTTATTTGACGAAGACGATTTCGTTATTTAAGAAAATCTCAACTTTAAGAAGGTATGAAATTATATGGTTTGTTAGGTTATCCTTTGGGACATAGTTTTTCGGCAAAGTATTTTGCTGAGAAGTTTGCGAAAGAGGGTGTTGATGCTACATACAAGAATTTTGAGTTTGCAGAGGTTGCTGATGCTGTAGCGTATTTGTTGCAGCAAGATGACTTACAAGGGTTTAACGTGACAATCCCTCATAAACAAGCTATTATGCCTTATTTGAATGGTTTGTCGGCTGAGGCTGAGGCTATTGGGGCTGTAAATGTGGTGTGTGTTAAGCGTGATGCGGATGGCACGGTAAAACTTTTGGGTTGTAATTCAGACGTGGTGGGCTTTAGTAATTCTATTCAGCCGCTTTTGCGTCCCAAGCTTCATAGCAAGGCTTTAGTTTTAGGTACGGGTGGGGCATCGAAGGCGGTAATGTATGGGTTGCGTAAGTTGGGGGTAGAACCTATCTATGTGAGTCGTACACCGAAAGAGGGGCAACTGACATACAATGATTTGACGCCTGAAGTGATGCGCGATTATAAGGTGATTGTGAATTGCACGCCATTGGGTATGTATCCTAAGGTAGATGCTTGTCCTGACATTCCCTATCAGTATCTTACGCCCGACCATTTGCTTTACGACTTGGTTTATAATCCACTCGAAACGCTCTTTATGAAGCGTGGAGCTGCACAAGGAGCTGTGGTGAAGAATGGACTCGAAATGCTGCATCTGCAGGCTGAGGCTGCTTGGGTGGATTGGAATAGCTAAAGGATGGTTTAAAAAAAATCTGATTGATTGTGCAAGCCGAATGCAATCAAACTTGCTTGATTGCATTCGGTTTGCACGATAATTAAGTCTGTCTTGACTAAACCCGAAACTTGAGTTTCTTATTTTTACTTAAGCAAAAAATGCTTATTTGCTTTGCTATGTGCTCACCTTGCACTATCTTTGCTACGCCATGATAGGCTGCGGCTCGACATAGCAAAGCAAAAAATGCTTATTTGCTTTGCTATGTGCTCACCTTGCACTATCTTTGCTA
>ERZ1026856.1151-NODE-1151-length-13915-cov-8.527633_pt1 | contig 13915 bp, 16 predicted proteins | sample MGYA00380158_ERZ1026856 | MGnify/ENA primary metagenome ERZ1026856 (study PRJEB33269, sample SAMEA4719794) | human gut metagenome | biome: human-associated habitat; feature: organic feature; material: feces | place: Cameroon | collected 2013-10 ...
ATTGATAAACCAAGACGTTTGCGAACAGACCACGCCTAATCTCGGGATAACTCAATCCTCGGGATTAGACCGGTTATCTGGATATCCAGATAAGCGGTCGGTGAGGGTCTGCGCGGCGTCGTAGCGGACAAAGTTATCCTCGCCACCAGTGGGGCCTGCAGGGCCTTGGAGGTTGCCGACATAACGCCAGTTGGAGATCGTAGGGTCATACATGTAAAACGCATACGGCGGCTCTGTGCCAACACCATAGGTGTCACCGGTTCCGGGAGACGGGACGGCTGCATTTAGTGCGGAAAGTGTTTCGTAGTAGCCAAGTACCATAAAGTTCTTTCCGTCCGCGCCGTCGGCTCCCTTGGCTCCCCTCTTTCCCGCGGGCCCCTGCGGCCCTTTGATGGCGGTCAGAGACGTTAGCGTAAAAACGTAGACCCAATTCGCGGAGCCCTTGAGGTAGACTTTGCCGTAGTCCTCCGAGGAGGTGTCGGTCGTCAGGATCAGAACAAACTGACCCCGTGTGACATCCGTGCTGGAGAAATCATCATTCATGGCTGAGACGCTGTCGTATTCCTTGGTGATGCCGATCGGCACACCCGCCGAGGCGAGCAGCGCGTCGATCTCCTCGCCGGAGTAGCCGGATATGTAATAGTCTTGCAGCTTGGAGAAGATCTCCTCCAAAACTGCGACTCTCTGTTCAATCGTCATTAGAATCACCTCACACGATGAAAAGTTTGTTTAGGCGGTCGAAAAACAGCCCGCCGCCACGCTGGACAAACGGCCCAGACCGTACTTGCCCGAATTTTCGGTAGTAGAGAATGATGCAGCCGTCGCCTGCCTCGCCGCCGTCGGAGCCACGACCGCCCGGGGCGGGTTCGGTGTCCCTCGCGGTCAGAGACGCCTGCGAGACCGATATGTTCTCGGATGACGTCTGGTGTGCGTCCGCCACGCCGTTGGAGCCTGCGCCGCCGCCGCCGTGGCCGCTTGTGCCGCCGCAGCCGTAACGGCTCTCCTTGGCGGGCGGCTTTGCGTCTGCGCCCGCGCCGCCGCGCGCCGCCGTGACCGTCGCAAATGCGCTCGAGGAGCCGATATACGCATCGCCGCTGCCGTTTGCAAGGCCGTCGTTTCCGTTGGAGCCTGCCGCCGCGCCGCCGCCGTAGCCGCCGCGCCAGCTGTAGCCGACATAACCGTAGGGCGCGATTTTGTAGTCGCCCCGCCCGTCTTCTCCCTCGACCTCCTCCTTGTCTTTTCCCGCGGAGTAGGTCACACCGTCGACGGTAATCGAGGGGCTTGGCTGGTAGGTATAATTTCCGTCGATCCACTTATAGCCGTTGCCCGGGCTGCCCGCGATGCCGCTTTTGCCTTTGGCGGCAAAGACCTCGCCCGTGATCGCGTCGGTGTAGCCCGCCTCGCTCGACGAGCCTGTGTCGCTCGTTGCGCCGCCCATTGTGGTCGCGGTACCGGGTGCGCCCGCGTCGTTGCCCTGCGAAAAGACGCCGCCGTAGCCGCCCCTTCCGCAGGCATAGGAGACCTTTGCGCCCGGTACGGCGTCGGTGACGGTTTCAACCAGCACCTTGCCGCCATCGCCCGCGTCTCCCGGCTCGCCGCCCTTGCCGCCCTCCAGCGATACGCCGTTGTCCAAGCCGACGAAGCGCCTGAGAGCATCATATTTTTCAGTCCATGACTTTGATGCGCGCACGGCGGGGCTTTTGCCCCGATGGCCGCTGCTCCCGCCGCGCCCGCCGCCGATAAGGACGCGGGTGTAGCTCGTCACGCCTTCCGGCACGGTCCACTCGCCGGAGCCGGTGAGCAGCACGCGCTCGTCGTAGTATTCCGTGGTTTCCGGCTGCGGAGGAAGAAAGCCGACGAGGGCGGTGGTGCGGGACTTTAGCAGGCCGGAGATCTTCGTCTCGCGCGAGGCGATGCAGGCGAGCGTCTGCTGTTTGTCCCACTCGTTCCAGAGCGAGACGACGTGCCCGGCGTGCTCGCCCGCTGGGTTGACGTCCACGGTGAGCTGCTCGCGGCAGGCGTAATAGGCTGCCATGCGCTGCGCGACCGCGGAGGAGTTGACGAGCGAGACGAGCGTCGCGTCGGCGATCGGCTCAACATTCTCCGCTACGCCCTCGGTCACGGTGCGTGTGACGACGCGCCGATTGTGGATGTAGCTTTTGCCGGTGAGCTTGCCGGTGCCTGCGGAGAGGATGGCGTAGTTCGCGCCGCTCTCGAGGATGGTGAAGCCCTCGGCGGAGAGTGTGTGCGCCGGCTCGTCAAACTCGATCACGTCGCCCTGCTGGGCCGTGCCCTCGAAGAGCGTGACGTCCTCCGTGCCGGCAATGTACTGGTGCTCGGTGACAGCGACCGCGCTGACGGGATCGAGGTGCTTGACGTGAATGTTGCGCGAATCAACGGAGTTGAAATCAATGACGCTCGCCGTACCGTCCCACAGCTTCTGCACGCGCAGCGTGCCGTTCTCATCCGTGTGCAGCCACGCGCCGATGGCAAACAGAACCTGCCGGAGACTGTCACGGGCTGAGGCGCTGGGCAGCCAGCCGTAGAGCTTAATATTGCGGTAGACGGTCTCGATGAGAATGGGAATGTCGCCGCAGATCTCCGCGACGACCTCGGCGACCGTCTGCCCGGTGTAGATGCCGCCGCGGTGCGGCCGGACGATCAGCAGGCCGACTGCGGAGAGCGCGGAGAGCGTGTAGAGCTTCGGCCCCACGCGCGTGACGCTCTGCAGATGGTAAGTGCCCACGTGGCGGCTGGAGCGGAAAAACTCGACCTTTTCGTTTTTGTCAAAGTAGCGAATCGTGCCCGATTCGGACAAAACGGTGATGTCGAGCGTGTCGGCCTCGAGTGCGTCCGCGCGCAGCTCTTTATACTCGCCCATCGTGCCAGGCGTGTCGAGATCAATGCGGTCGTTCTCAAAGAGCATTTCATCTCTATATTTTACAGCGTTCAAGCCCATTACTTTGACCTCATTATGACACGGAAGCCCTTCCACCAGTGCGTGCCGCCGTCGTCGAGCAGGACGGTGACGGGGTCGACTGTGGGGTGCGCGGTGATGGTTTTCTCCGCGCCGGTCCACGGGTCGAAGTAGCGAAAGAGGACTTCGTTTTTGAGGCACGCCGTCAGCAGCGCAGTGATGCGCTCGGTCGGCGCGTCGTTGGTGGTGCCGACGATGGTCGGCTTGATGGCGAGCAGGTCGCGCAGCTCGTCGCCCGAGCACATGAGAAAGCCGTTCTCGCCCTCGCGGAACTCGTAGGTGACCTCGTAGCCGTATTTGTGAAACAGGTCGGTGAAGTCCTGCCCATCCACGATAGCTGGATATTTCGCCATCAGGTGCCCTCCTTTCCGGCCAGCGGGGTGCCGCGCCGGCGGCCCTCGGCCTGCATAAGCGGGTACTGCTTGCGCGCGAGCGTCTGACCGTCCAGCTCGAGCGTGACGTCAATGGTCACGTTCTCGCGCCGTGCGGCGCTTTGCACGGCCGCAGGGGACGGGGCGCGGGTAGATGCCGCCGGAGCGCCGGACGCGCCGTAGCGCGCGGCAGAGCGCCAGAGCGCGGCCTCCTGCGCGTTGAGCACGGCCTCGCCCGCGTGCAGCTCGGCGCGGTAGCCGTCGAAGGGGACGTAATTCAAGCCGGAGGCGTGGGAGCCGTTGTAGCCGCGGGCGAAATCCTTGAGATACTGGTCGTAGGCCGCGGCAGTCTCGGAGCTGGTATTGCGCTGGGGGTTGCCGTTGATCTTGATCTCGTTCAGCTTGTCCACAAGCCGCTGCGCCGTCTCGATCACGGCAATGATGGCGTTCACGACCGACGCCGAAAACTCATTCCACGCCGTGGCAAGCGGCACGAGCATTTCACCGAGCGTGGCCATCGACTGATTTAATTCGAGCTGAGATCGGTTCATCTCGATGATATCGGCCGACGTTTCTCTGAAACTGTTGGATGCTTCAACCATGCCGCCGGTTGACAGTGCCGACATAATGATATTTGTGCGCTCCGCTGCGGAATTTGTGGATGCGAGCAGCTCATTAAATTCGTCTTCATTGCTGCCTGCACGGTTGAGTACATCAGCGAGATTGCCGGTCACTTTACCAAGCGTTACTGTGTCAGCGATTGATTCTGCAAGGCTGTCAATGGGTACACTGTCGCCCAGCAAAATGTTTGCGCCAGTTACAGCGTCAACCATTACCTTTAAGTCCTCAAAACTTAACCTAAGTGTTGCAAGATTGTTTGCTGCAGTAACTGATGCTTCGGTGTCGCCCGTTACCTCATAAAACCTGGTGAATATTGCTTCCGCCTGTTCAGCTGAATACCCAGCTTGTTCAAATGCGACCTCGAGTTTTCCAGTCGACTCTCGGTATTCCTCGGTCGATTCTACGATCTCAAAGATTGCATCTTTGACCGCCTTTGCGCCTGTGACGATGGCGCCGCCAACCAGCAGCCCCTTGAGGTTGCTGAGCACCGTGGTCACGTTGCCGAGGTTAAAGCTGCCGTCCTCGTTGCGCAGATCCTTGAGTGCGCCGCCGATGCCGCCGATGCCGTCGTCGAGACCTTCGGTCTCGTCCGCGGCGTCCTTGACCGCCTTGCCGTAGCCGTCGATGGACTTCGCGCAGCCGTCCGCGCTGTCCTCGGCCTCCTTGAGCAGTTTTTCGTTCTCGCTCAGCTCGTCGTTGAGCTTCGCGAGCGCGGTCTCCGCGCTGAGCAGCTGCCGACGGTAGCTGTCCGTGCGGGCGTCGGCTTCGCCGAAGGCGTCCGACGCCTCATCGACCGCGCCCTGCAGGGAGACGATTTTGCTGACCTGCTGCTCAATGGACTGCTTGAGCAGGTCGTGCTTGGCGCGCAGCGCCTCGGAGCTGTTCGCCTGCCCCTTAAACTGCGCGTCGACGAGCTTCATCTCCGCGCCGAGGTTGCCGAGCTCGCGGTTGACCGCCGCGAGCTGCTTTTTGTATTCCTGCTCGCCATCGATGGCAAGCCGTGTGGTAATCTGGCGTACTGCCACCGCTCACCCCTCCTCTCGTTTAAGTCCGCGCCGGCGCTCCTCAAGCTCCTGCAGGTCCATGACCTGCCCCGGCGTGAGCAGCAGGCCCTCGCGCAGATCCAGCCGCAAAAACTGCGTGAGCAGCTGCATCCAATGCGCGCGCGTCACGGAGATCCCGTTTTTTTTTGAAGCTCCACCAGGCCGAGGTCAAGGTCGCCCGTCTCTTTCTCCTCGCGCCGGAAGCCGAGGACGATGGCGGCGAGGATGGCGTCCTTTGCCGCGGCGACCTCGCGCGGGGCAAGGTTGACGCGGAAAAACTGCTCGGTAAAGATGGGGCCGTGCGTCTGGCCCTGCCAGCGCCGATAGAGCTCGCCCTGCTCAGAGAGCTTGAATAGGTAATAGCACACCGCCTCGAAGCTCTTCTTGCCGCTGCCTTTGATGGGATCGGTGATAAAGCCCTTTGTGCCGAATTTATCGTAGAGATCGAACAGCGCCTGCCCGTTGAGGAGCAAGTAAAGGTGCTGTCCGCAGAGATCAACTTCGTGTACTTTCATATTTGCCTCCGATTTGAGAAAAGGCGCAGCGGGGTGCTGCGCCTTTTCGGGATTTTTCAGCCGCCAACCGCGGCCTTGACCTTGCCGTTCACCCACGCCTTCGCGGCGGCCTCGGTCGTGAGCTCGTCGCTCTCGATGCGGTAGTCGCCGGTGTTGCAAGCATCCACCGAGAATGTCAGCTTGGGGCTGTCGAGCACGATGGTCTTTTGCTTGGTGTTGTAGGTGCGCCCGTCGAGGCTCGCCTTGACCTTGGGGTAGAAGAGGCCCTTGTAATACTTCGAGCCGTCGGCCTTGATGTTGGTCGTGTAAAAGCCGAGGCAGCCGTAGGGCGCGGTGTCGTTGCTGGAAAAGTGGATGTCCTTCGCGCCCTCGGTGCTGTCGATCTGCGCGCCGGTGACGGCCGAGGCGGTCTCGTTGGGCAGCTCCAGCACGCCGACGGCGAGCGAGCCGTCGACAAACTCGCGCAGGTAGATCTTGCGCACATCGTCCGCGCGCGATTCGACCTCGGAGAAGTTGAGCGTTTCGGCGACGCTCATGAGGTCGCCGAGCTTCATCGGCGTGCCGTAGTTGGGCAGCGCGTCCTCCGGCTCGGGATTTGACGCCGCGAGCGGCGCCCACTGGAGATTTTTCGCTCCGTACTGAGGCATATTGTGTGCCCTCCTTTACAGGTTTTTGGATTCGAGGAATTTGTTATAGGCCATAAACTGTGCGGTCGTGGTGTCGTCCGCGCTGTCTTCGTTGGCCTTGCGGATAAAGCCGCGCGCCTGGATCGTCCGCGTGCCGTACTCGTTTTCGTAGGCGATCTCGGCGTTCCGCGTGGTCGTATTCCCGCGCTTGCGCGTCCCGGTCGGCGTGACGTAGATCACGCGCTGGCCGTTTTTGAGCTTGATCTTGCCCTTCTTGATGCTTTGCGCGGTGGTGCCGGTCGAATAATCGCGCTTTTGACCGCTGTTGCGGTATCCGCCCAGCTTGCCGAGCTTTTCCGCCTCCGCGCGCTGCGCGTCGACGACCACGTCCGCGCCGGCGTTGAGCATCTCGTCAATAACATCGTCGGGCAGCTCGGCGACCTGCTTCATGGAGAGGACAAACGTGTCCATCCCGTCAAAGCGGATCTCAGCCACTGCGCTCATCTCCAAGCCAGCGCCCGACCGCCTCGAACTCAAAGACATAGTGCTGTCCTGTGTGGTCGGTCGCGTTTTCGATCAGTGCGGGGGAAAAGTCCTCCGCGGCTGCGATCGCCGCCCAGAGTGCGCGGCGCGTTGGCACGGTGTTCGTCTTGAGCGGCGCGAAGTAGTGCAGCTGCACGAGCGCGCGCTGCAGCTGCGCGGTGTCGTCGGCAAGCGCCTCGGGCTCGAGCGGGAAATTGAACGTGCAGTATTCCTCCGGCGGCGTCTCGCCTGCCTCTGTGACCAGCAGATCCGGCACGCACACCGGCACGATCGGCGTCACGACCGCGATGATTCTCTCATTCAGCGTCATACCTTGCCCTCCTGCGTAATGCGCTCGCACCAGAACTCCATGTACTTTCCCTCGTCGCCGTAGGTGTTGACGTAGAGGATGTTATAGTCGCGCCCGTCGTAGCGGATCAGGAGCCGCCGGTCAAGCAGCGCGGGGTCGGCGCGCGTAAGAAAGCGCACCTTCGCCTCGCCAAACTCGGCGTTTGCCCGGATCAGCTCCGTGCCGCTCGTCTGCGAAAACTGCGCCCAGGTCTCGCGCACGAGCTCCGGCTCGCCGGGTACGTCGTAGCCGTCGGCGTCCTTTTTCGTCGTCTTGCGCAAAAACTGAATGCGCTTCGAGAGCTTTCCTGCGTCGACGTGCATCACGCTCCTCCTTCTGCGGCCTCGCCCGTGCCCGATTCGGGCACGGGCTCGGTCAGCTTGAGCTGGTTGAGCATCCGCCGGAAGACGGAGTTGTCGCCGAGCGTCCCATCGACCGCCGCGTCGCGACGGTCGTAAAGGTCGAGCGCGAGGTACTTGACGCATTGCAGATACTGCGCGTAGCGCGGAGAGCCGTCCTGCGGCTCTCGCACGCCCGCGCCGCTGAGATAGGCCGCGGCGGCGTCCACAAAGCCGGGCAGCTCCGCGTCGTCCGCCTCCACGCGGCAGTAAGCGGCGATCTCGCTCAGCCTTTCGCGCAGCATCGCTTAGCCCCCGCTCTTGGGCACCGTCGCGACGACGACGCCCTTGTCGACCACGAGGTTGCCGCCCACCATCACGTCGCCGAGGATGGTGAGCAGGCGCTCCTGCGCCTTGTAGCTCTCGTCCACGCGCACGGTGAAATCGGAGAACAGGCCCAGCTCGTAGTTGAGCGGGTTGCCGTAGATCATGGTCTGGATCGCCGCGCTCGTGCTCGCGGTCGCGGTGCTCAGGCTCGTGAGGTCCGGGCAGATGGTGTAGGGGATCACCACGCCGCCGTCGCGGATCACGCCGACGTTGGGGTTGGCCATGTCCGGCTCGATGGTGAACAGGCGGCGCTTTTCGTTCGTGCCGCGCAGCTGGCCGATGGCCTTGAGGTCTTCCTTGGTGAGCAGCAGGCGGGCGCTGCCGGCGACCTCGGTGTCCGCGCCGTAGGCAAAATAGAGGGTGTCGAGCAGGTTGACGTCCACCGCGCTCACGTCAACGCTGGCGAAGATGTTCGCGCCCGCCTTGTTCTTGGCGATCTTCATGCCGTAGAACACATGGCTGCTCTCACCGTCGCCGTTGACGATCAGCTCGGAGCACTTGCGGCGCATGGCGCGCATCGCCATGCCGTAGATCTTCGCGTAATAGTCCGCGGGGGTCAGGTTGCCGATGTTGCGGTCAACGAAGCTCGTCACGCTCATGTCGTAGGGCTTGATCTGCGCCACACCGAAGGTGGGGTCGGTGCTTGCCGGGCGGGCTTTGCCCGCGGTGCTGGCCACCGTGCCGACCTTGGCGTCGAGCTCAGAGATCACATAAGGCTCCTGATACTCGCCCAGGCCGGAGAGGTTGACCACGCTGACCTGGTCGATGATCGCGCTGAGGGGCGCGTCGCCGCCGCGGATGTCGCGGCCCACGCCGGTGGGCTCGGCAAGCGAGGTGGTCGCGAGCGTGATGGCCTTGCGGACCTCCGCCGCGCTGAACTTGACCTCGCCGCCCTTGCGCAGGATCTCCGCGCGCTCGAGCGCCTTGTCCCTGGCCTCGCCCGGAGTATCCTGCTTCTGCATGAACTGGCGGTCCTGCTCCTCGATGAGGGTCTTGACCTCGGTGATTTCGCTGTTGAGGTTCTCGATCTCGGTCATCTTGCTCCGATAGTCCTCGCGCTTGCCCTCCTTGAGCAGGCCCTCGGCCTCCGTGAGCATGCCGGCGCGCTTCGCCAGCAGGTCGTTGTACTTTCTGCGCATTTTTTGCCTCCTTAAAAGCTCATTTTTTCAAGCTCCAGTGCGGCCTCGTCCGCCCAGTGCTCGTCGTTATCAGCGCCCTCCGGCGCGTGGGTCTCCTTCATTTCGGCGCCGCCGTAGCGTTTCGCCTTCACCACGCCGGCCTCCGGCTGCGCGGGCACGGCCACGAGGCTTACCTCGTAGGCGTCCGCCGCGCCGTCCAGATCAAAGTGGCAGAGCTGCCCGTCGTACTCTCGGCCCGGCCAGTGCTCGCACAGCGTCTTGCGCTGGTCCGCGCCGCAGATCGAGCAGTTGACGTGCTCCACCGCGCAGCCCACGCTGCACTCGCGCAGGATGCCGCCCTCGATGGCGGCGATGGTGTCCGCTGCGCCTGCCGTGCGGACCATGTAGCAGCTGAGCACCAGACGCTTGACCTCGCCCTCGTCCGCCACCTGTGCGTCGTACACGCGCGCGGTCTGCGTCTCCGCGCTCCAGCGGTGGTCACGCAGCACGGGCTTGCCGATGTAGAGCTTGCTGAGCTGCTCAAGCGTCGCCTCGGTGAAACGCTCGCCGTCGCGGTCGATCTGGTTGTCGCAGGCGGCCAGACGGAAGGCGAACACCTCGTCTGCGCTCAGCTCACGCAGCGCCTGCGCGTTGATGAGGGCAAGCTCCCGCTCGCCCACGGCGGCCTTTTCGATCCGTGCCGCCTTAAAGATCATATCCATGCGGTTTACTCCTCTCCGGCGGCCGCGCCGCCGTTTCTCTGCGCACTCAGCTCCGGCCACAGGTCAAGCGGCACATAGTTCAGGCTCGCGCGCCTGCGGTTGCCGCCCGGCACGTTCGGCAGATCCTCCAGCGCCGCGATGTCGTCGGGACTGAATACGCTCAGCTCGCTCATCGTGCGGTACCAGTTCGCGCGGCTCGCCGTGTCGCCCTTGAGCTCCGCCATCATGTTGATGCGCAGCTCCAGCCCAGCGGCCAGCTCGCTGTCGGTCAGCAGCTTATAGCTCTGTTCCTCCTCGTACTGGGTCACGATGGGGTGCAGCGTGCCGACGACATACTCGATCGCGTTCTGCTCATTGCTGCCGTAGGCCTGCTTGCCCTCGTTGAGCTTGTAAAGCGGCACGCCGAAGTAGCGCGCGATGTCCGTGATGGACAGCTGCTTATTTTCCACAAACTGCGCGTCGCGGTTCGTCCCCGCGATGCTCGTGTACTTGAGACCGAGGTCGAGGATCGCCGTCCGGTGTGCCTTGCTCGGCCCCATGTGGACGCGCTCCCACTCGCCGCGCAGCCGGTCCTTCTTCGTCATAAACGAGCCGTCCGCGTTTTTAACCGGATTGCCTTTCAAGTCCTGCACATAGCCGCTGAGGTCGGTGTCGGTCTCCAGCACGCCGCCCGGCTGCCCGCCGTTGGCGTAGAAGCTCAGCTCGTACTCCTGCGCGGCCCGCGCCGCGGCGATCACCTCGCCGGCGCGCGTCACCGTGCCGAGACCGAGCAGGCCGTTGCGCGTGGCGTTCTTGTAGTGGCACACGTCCTCGTTCGGCAATCTCATGACCTCGCCGGAGAAGGGATGCGTCACGTCGTACCACACGCGCCCCGCCATGTCGTGCCAGGGCTGCACCAGATACCACGGCACCGGGATCAGCTCCACCGGCTTGCCCGTGCGCTCGTCGCGCACGATCCAGTCGTAGCCGTTGCCGCCCTCCAGGCGGCTCGTCTCCAGCACCTTCTTGCGAATGAACGGGGTCATGGCCTCGTTCGGCCGGATGTTCAGCAGCCGCAGCAGTTCGTGGTCCGTGCGCTCGCGCGTCTTCGTGTCGATCACATAATTCGGCAGTTTCGCGATGCTGTCGCTCAGCAGCTCAATGCAGCGGTCGACCGCGCTGAGCTTGCGCGCCGCGCTCTGCGGGTCCTCGCCGACGGCCAGACCGCCGGAGGCCGTCAGGCTACCGACCGTTACGGACTTGCTCACGGTGGGCGAGCGTGCGGTTGCCGCGCGCAAGCCCTTGATGATGCTCATGCTTGACCATCACTCCCTTCGTCGTTTGCACTATCGTCAAAGCCGTCGACAACGGCCATTGCGATCAAGAGAATGCCGCCCACGATAAAGCCGGCGGGCAGGTAGATCATGCCCGCGCCGAGCGTAATGAGCAGCACGCCGAGCAGCAGCGCGGCGTCTCGCAGCTTTTCCACAGCCTTCCTCCTCACAGCGTGAAGTTCGCCCGTGCCACCGCCGCGGCAAGATCGGGCTTCTGATTTCTGGCAACCATCCACACGGCCATCACGATGATGCTCGCGACCGCCGGGTCGATGCGCCCCGTTGATTTGTTTTTGAGCGGCTTGATGTTGCCGTTTCCGTCCGCATGGCAGCGGACGTTGCCGAAGGTCCAGCGGAAGCAGGTGTTGTGGACGTGCAGCAGCGTGTGGCGCTGCATCATGTCGTCCGTCTCCTTCATCGCGGGGCTCATGTTCTTGAGGTCCTGCGGGATCTCGATGATCGGCACGATCGGCGCGAGCCGCTGCGTGATGGTCCGGCTCAGATACGGGTCAAAGCCTACCATGCGCAGGTCGTAGCGCTCCCGCGCCTCGCGGATGCGCTCCTCCACCGCGCCGTAGTCGATGACCTCGCCGGGGCAGAGGTCGAGGAAGCCTGCACGCGCCCAGTCCCGGTATGGGACGTGGTCGCGCTTTTCCGCCTCGTCCACCGTCGCCTCGGGCCGCCAGATGCCATAGGGCAGCAGCACCGCCGCGTCCAGTCCCGGCTGGGGCGGGAAGAGCAGCACGAAAGCGGTCAGGTCTCGGCTCGTCGAAAGGTCCACGCCGCCGTAGCAGAGCTTTCCGTCCAGCTGCCGCAGCCATTCCTCGCGCTCGCGCTTTTTGCTCGGCCCCCATTGCGTCTTGTCATAGAGGTTGAGCGAGATCCAGCCGACCGACTTCGTCGTGATCCATTGGTTGAGCCGCAGCCATCGGAATACGCGCTCTTCAGCTTCGCTGCGCTTTGCGCTCGCCGCCTCCATGCGGATGTTGCGCAGGCTCAGATGCTTGCCGAGCGAGGGGTTGCAGAGATACCACAGGCTCTCGTCCCAGATGTCGAGTTTTTCCAGGTCGTCCGGATCGTCGCCGAACAGCGCCGTCAGGCCGTAGAGGATCGGCAGCCAGTTTTCCTCGTCACGGTCGAGCAGCTCGGTCTCCGCGTCCGCAAGGTCCTCGTCCCCGACATGCCGGAGGGAGAGGACCGAGCGAACGTCGCCGCCATCGCTCCGGATGCGCCGCAGCTGCCGCGCGTCGCGGATGCCCACAGCTTTCTCGTGGATCTCCCAGCCGATGGAGCTGCGGTCGGGGTCGTCGCCCGCGGTCGTCAGCACGATCCATGCCGGCTGCCGTCGGCTCGCGCCCGCCGCGCCGGTCATGACGTCCCACAGCTCACGGTTGGGCTGCGCGTGCAGCTCGTCGAAGATGACGCAGCTCGGCTTGTAGCCGTGCTTGCTGTACGCCTCGGCGGAGAGGACCTGCAGAATGCCGACCGTGATCCACTTGTACCCGCCGTTGCCGGTCTTCACACGCTTGCGGTACTCGATGCGCTTGCGGCTCTCGATGGGCCGCAGCTCGCCCTGGGCGATCATCTTTGCCGTCCACGGCGCGCTTGTCGCCATAAAGATCGCCGCGTTGTAGACGATGGAGGCGTTTTCCTTGTCCGCTGCGCAGACATAGACCTCCGCGTTCAGCTCGCCGTCCGCGAAGAGGTGATAGAGGGCCAGCGCCGCAGCCAGCTCGCTCTTGCCGTTCTTTTTCGGGATCTCGAGGTAGAGGTACCAGTACCGGCGCAGCCGCTCCGCGCCCTTGTCCGTGCCCGATTCGGGCACGTCCATCGTGCCGTAGAATTCCATCAGCGCCTCGCGCTGCCAGTCGTAAAGGCAGAAGGGCTTGCCCGTGTCGGTCGTCGGCAGGCGCTCGACGAAGTCGCACACGAACTGCCCCGCCTCGCGGTCGAAAACGTATGCCATGCTACAAGCTTCGCGCCAGCGCGTCCGCCTGCCGCTGCCGCAGCCGCTCCGTGAACTCATCCGCGCCGTCGCTTACAGGGATAGCCCCGGAAGCGGATGCTGCGTTGACCACAGCGGTCGGAACCACGATCCGGCAACGGGAGGTCACGCTCAGGCCCATTGCTTCGGCGCACTGCCGGGCCTGCTTAAAATAGCTGGCCTGGATGCTCGTCCATTCGCGGGCGAGCTTTTCGTCGCTCTTTCGGATCGCTGCCGCAGCCTTCTTGTCGGACTTTTCCCAGCGCTCGCGGCAGAGGAAATACTGCCCAAGGACGTCGCGGTCGAGCTCGGCATAAAGGCCCGCGCTGTTAAGCAGCTCGCCGATCTCGCGGTACTCTTTATGCAGGGCCTTCGGCAGCCACCTCGGGGGAGCGACCGCATCGACCGGAGGGACGACGATTTCACGGTCACGTCTGCTGTCGGCCTCGGCTTTTGTCAAATGCTTCCGGCCATTGGCTTCCACCAATGCCGTCGGCTGTCGCTTTCCGCTCATACTGTCCACTCCTTTCCGCCCGCTGCGTTTTGCAGCGCATGATTCTCCGATGCAGTCCCCGGCCCTCGACGAGCGAGAGCGCGGGGGACAAAACCGTGAAGGCTATGGCCGACTTCAAGAGCCGGGGACCACACCGGACGCTTTAGTATCTGCCCTACCGGGCCTACGTCAATACACCACGCATCAAGCGCAGTCCTTCGGCCCAGGCAGGGCGGCGTTTTGCTTTTCTTTGCTCCTGCGCATCTGGCCCACCGTCGCGGCAGGCCGTCCCCGCGGCGCTTCTGCTTGCGGCGACAGCGCCGCGCACTCGAATGCTTAGTCGCTTTCTCCGCCACCGGCGGCGCTCCTGCGCATTCCCCGCCCCTCGCAATTCGAGGGCCGCGGGGTAGGAGGAAATTCATGACCGCCCCGGTCAAAGAGCGGGGAACACGCAGGAGCCGTGCCCGAATCGGGCAAAAATTTACTTAAAGCAATGCGAAGTCCTTCGCGCGCAGCCGCGTCGATCGCGCCCGCAT
>ERZ1026856.1155-NODE-1155-length-13889-cov-14.150426_pt1 | contig 13889 bp, 19 predicted proteins | sample MGYA00380158_ERZ1026856 | MGnify/ENA primary metagenome ERZ1026856 (study PRJEB33269, sample SAMEA4719794) | human gut metagenome | biome: human-associated habitat; feature: organic feature; material: feces | place: Cameroon | collected 2013-10 ...
TTCTTATTTAGGGAGTGGAGAATTACTAAAAAGAGCTATTGCAAAATATGGAAAAGAAAATTTTAAAAGAGAAATTCTTTATATTTCATAGTCGGAAGAAGAAAACTGTGAAAAAGAAAAAGAATTTATTTTAAAATTTAATGCTGTATTTGATAGAACTTTTTATAATATTCATGAGGGAGGCTCTGGAGGTAATACTATTGCAGGGCTTTCTGAGGAAGAAAAGAAAGAGCTTGGTAGAAAAATAAGTGAAAGAACTAAAGGTGTTAATAATCCTCGTTATGGTGTAAAATTATCTGAAGAAACTAAAAGAAAAATTAGTGAAAATAAAGATACTTCTTACATGTAGACTCCTGAATATAGGAAAAAAATGTCTGAAGCCAAAAAAGGTGAGAAAAATGGAATGTATGGTAAAAAACATTCTGAAAAAAGTAAATAGCTGATGTCTCAAAATAGCAAAGGAAAAACGACAGGTGAGAAAAATGGAATGTATGGTAAAAAAGGAGATAAAGCTATAAATGGTAAAAAAGTATATATGTATGATGAAAATTATAACTTACTAAGAATTTTTAATGCTAAAACGGCAGTATTAGAATTTTTAGGATTAAAAGGACATAGTGGTTTAGATAAAGCTATAAAAGAAAATAAAATGTATAAAGGTTATTATTGGAGTGTAGAGACTAAATAAAAAATTTTTTTGAGAGAGGCGGAAACAAATAGCGCCGCCCCGTAGCGCACTCTAGCAATAGTTGAAGTTATTACTCTCAGTAAACTATTGCGAAAGATATAGTCCAAAAAATGGATATCGATATAGATGTATGCCCGTCTAAAAGACCAATTATTCTGGATAAAATTCGCAAAGAGAGATCCGCATACATGAACAAGAATCTCCCTAATTGGGCGAAAAACGAGCTTGGTTGCACTCTTGTAGCCACCTTTGGAACAGAAAAGGGCAAGAGTGTTATACAGACTGCATGCCGAGGTTATAGAAGCGAAGATTATCCAGATGGTATAGACGTGGATACCGCACTTTATATTTCTTCTCTTATTCCTTCAGAAAGAGGTTTTTTATGGGAAATAAGCGATGTGGTATATGGAAATGAAGAAAAGAAACGAAAACCTATAAAATCTTTTATAAGAGAAGTGAATAAATTTCCTGGTCTTTTGGATATTATAATGGAATTAGAAAATTTAATTTCAAGAAGAGGTTCTCATGCTTCTGGAGTTATAATGTTTGATGGAAATCCTTTTGAGCGCTGTGCTTTTATGCGGACTTCATCGGGAGATATAATCACACAGTGGGATTTGCATGATGTAGAATATCGGGGTATGACAAAATATGACTTCCTGGTTACTGAAGTTTGTGACAAACTAGTTACTACTATTGATTTACTCCAAAAGGATGGAGAAATAGAACCAGAATTATCTCTTCGAGAGGTATATAATAAATATTTTCACCCAGATGTTTTACCATTAAACGACTCTAAAATTTGGGACTCTTTGCGGGATGGAACTACATTAGGTACTTTTCAGTTTGACTCATTAGAAGGACGTAAAGCCGCAAAGAAAATTGCTCCAACTTCTATAATAGAAATGAGCGACGCAAATGGATTACTTAGACTTATGGGAGAAGAAGGAGAAGAACGTCCAATAGATAGATATTGTAGAATGAAAAAAGATATTAATATCTGGTATAGAGAAATGAATAATTGGGGTTTAACTCAAAAAGAACAAAAAACTCTTGAACCTTATTTTCTTTCTTCTTATGGAACACCTCCATCACAAGAACAATTAATGCGGATGCTCATGGATGAAGATATTGCGGGATTCCAGCTTGGAGAAGCTAATGCAGCTAGAAAAATTGTTGCAAAGAAGCAGATGAAGAAGATTCCTGAACTACATAAAAAAATTCTTGAAAAAGCTAGGAGTGAGAAATTAGGAGCCTATGTTTGGAAACATGGGGTAGGACCTCAACTAGGGTGAAAAGCTTGCCCTTAAACATTTTACCAACTTATCATTGGGGTATTTAATTTATTTAAATGCTAACGAGGAATTCATAGTGAAAATCTCGTGGGAAATCTTAAAAGTATTTAAGAAAACCTGTAACGACTATCTCAGGTGAGACTGAGAGTAGGATTATTATTGATACATAATTCGAAAAGGTGTTCTATATTTATTGAAATATAGTAAAAAATAGTCTAATACTTAAAAATATTGATAGCTTTAGTTTAATTCATTCGCTCGCTTATAGCTTCATTGGTATACAAACCCTGTTTATTGCGACGAATTGGAACCCGATATATTGGAATACAGCCTGCTTAATCGTAGACAGCGGTTCATTAGAAGATAATAGTCAAGAAGAATTAGTTGATATTTATGAAGAAGAAGCTTCAGATTTTTCGGAAGGTATAACTTATGAAGACTTGCCAGATAAAAGTGCTAAAATAAGAAAAACCGCAAGCACAGATTATTCTAAAGTTGCAACAGCTTTAGGAAAAATTATAGGTGAAGGTATTAAAGTTAGCTTAACAGATATAAATAAATCTGATTTTAGTTTTAAGCCTGATGTAAAAAACAATCAAATTCTTTTTGGTTTAAAAGGATTACTTAATGTGTCAGATGATTTTATAAAAGATATTATAGCTAATAGACCCTATAAATCTCCATTAGATTTTGTTAATAAAGTTAAACCTAAAAAACAAGGTATGATTTCATTAATAAAAAGTGGGGCATTTAATAATATGATTCCAGATACTAAACTTTGTTTAGCTTGGTATATTTGGGAGACATGCGACAAGAAAAAATTAGTTAATATGCGAAATATGTTAAGTCTTATTAAGAATAATATAATAGACCCTAACATGTACCCAAAAGAATATAAGATATTTGAATTTAATAGATATCTTAAAGCAATTTGTAAAATAGATAAAGATACTTATTCAACCAATGAAAGAGTAATTAATTTCTTAACATCTATTGGACAAGAAGAATTGGTATCAGATGATAAAACGATTTCCGCAAAGAAATGGGATAAAATATATCAAAAAGAAATGAATGTATTTAGAAATTGGATGAAAGAAAACCAAAAGGAGATAGTTGATAAATTAAATGAAACTGTTTTCAAAAAAGATTGGTTGAAATATGCGGGAGACAAACCAAATCTTTCTAAATGGGAGATGGAAGTAATGTGTTTTTATTATCATGAGCATGAGTTAAAAAGTGTTAATAAACCAAAATATGGTATTATGGACTTTAGTAAACTTCCAAGAGAACTAGTTGTTGATTATACCTTTAAAAAAGGTGATAAAGAAATAAAGATGTTTGTTTTAAATAAGATTGCGGGAACCTGTATTGCAAAAAATAAAACAAAAGGAATTGTAACAATATTAACTGAATCTGGTGTAGTTAATGTTAAATTTCCTAGAGATTATTTTAATCTTTTTGATAGACAAATTTCTGAAAAGCAGCCAGATGGAAAAAAGAAAGTCATTGAAAAGAGTTGGTTTGGTAGAGGTAATAAAATTATTGTAACTGGAATAAGACAAGGAGATGATTTTATATCTAAAAAATATAGTAAAACACCAGGACATAGACTTTACCATATTTTAGATATATTGCCCGAAGGAGATTTAGAGATACAATCAGAAAGGATAGATGCAGATGCGAAAGTATAAAATAATTGCGCTGATTGGCAAATCTGGTTCTGGAAAAGATAGGATAATGCGGGAATGCTTAAAAGCAAATCCCGCATTACATGAAATTATTTCTTGTACAACAAGATTGCCAAGAGATAATGAAACTGATGGAGTAAATTATCATTTTGTAAGTGCGGAATCCTTTGCGGAAACGCTATTAAAAAATGAAATGTTAGAAGCTTCAGTTTTTAATAATTGGTGCTATGGAACTCCTTTTAGTTCTTTATCTTTGGATGATATTAATATAGGAGTTTTTAATCCAACTGGAATAGAATCATTGCAACTACATAAAAATATTATAGATTTAACTGTTTATTGTATTTGTGTTTCTGATAAAGAAAGATTAATTCGACAATTAAGCAGAGAAAGAGAACCTAATATAGAAGAAATTTTCAGAAGATATAAAACAGATGAAGAAGATTTTTATGATTTATCTGATTTAAAAAATATAATAGATTTAACTAATGAAAAACCGCACGATATAGAAAAATGTGTTAGGACAATTTTAGATAATATATAATTTAGTATAATCATTCTATATATATTGTATAGCGAGAAAGGAGAAATACTAAATATGGTACAAATTATAAAACGAAATAAAAGTAAAGAATCTTTTGACAGAAATAAAATAATTTCCGCAATGTCAAAAGCTTATATAGAAGTTGATGGACAACTTTTTGAAGATGATACGGTAAATGAAATCGCCGATGAAATATATGAAGATATAAAAAATAAAAAAGAAATAGAAGTAGAAGAAATCCAAGATCGTGTAGAAGAAGCGTTGATGGATACTACTAGAAAAGACGTAGCAAGAGCTTATGTTAGATATAGATATAAGAGAGAACTTTTAAGAAAATCTAACACTACTGATAAAAGTATTAAGGAGCTTTTGGATGGAGAAAATGAGTATTGGAAAACAGAAAATTCTAATAAAAATCCTAAAAGAACTCCAGTTCAAAGAGATTATCTTGCAGGAATAACTAGCACAGATATTACCAGAAGGTTTCTTTTAACCCCAGATATAATTGAAGCACATGATGCTGGTATAATTCATTTTCATGATGCTGACTACTTTGCGCAGAATGCTCTCCACAATTGCGAGTTAATTAATCTGGAAGATATGCTGCAAAACGGCACAATGATAAATGATGTGTTAATTGAATCTCCGCATAGATTATTAACTGCAATGACAATAGCTACTCAAATAATACAAGCTGTAACTTCTTGTTCTTATGGAGGAGCATCTATTTCTTTAACTCATTTGGCTCCTTTTGTGAGAAAAAGTAAAGAAGCTATTGCTAAAGAAATTACAGAAGAATTAAAAAATATTGATATAAAAGAAAAAAATGAATTAATACAAGAAATTACTTTAAAAAGATTAAAAAAAGAAATTAATGCTGCTGTGCAAACATTTAATTACCAGACTAATTCTATGACAAATACTAATGGGCAAGCTCCTTTTCTCTCGGTATTTATGTATTTAAACGAGACTGAAGAATATAAGGTCGAGCTTGCAATGCTTATAGAAGAATTTTTAAATCAAAGAATGCTAGGTTTTAAAAATGAAAAAGGTGTTTATATTACGCCAGCTTTTCCAAAACTAATTTATGTTTTAGAAGAAGATAATATAAAACCTAATAGTAAATATTGGTATTTAACTGAGTTAGCTGCTAAATGCACAGCAAAAAGAATGGTTCCAGATTATATTTCTGAAAAAGTTATGAAACAGCTTAAAGTTGACGAAAATGGCCAGGGTCAGTGCTTCCCTGTAATGGGGTGCAGATCTGCACTTACTCCAGCTATTATAGATGGAAAACCTAAGTATTATGGAAGATTTAACCAGGGTGTAGTTACAATTAATCTGGCTGATGTAGCTTTTTCGTCCGGCAAAGATTTAAAAAAATTCTGGGATATTTTTGAAGAAAGATTAGAGTTATGCCACAAAGCTTTACAGCTTAGACATGAAAGATTAAGTCATGCTATTTCAGATGTTTCTCCTATTCTGTGGAGAGATGGAGCTTTAGCTAGACTTCCAAAAGGCGAATCAATACATTCTTTACTTCACAATAATTATTCAACAATTTCTTTAGGATACGCAGCTTTATATGAATGTGTTAAATATATGATAGGAGAAAGTCATACAAGTCCAAAAGGAAAAGAATTTGGAATAAAAGTTATGCAAAAATTAAATGATAAATGCAATGAATGGAAAGAAGTTGAAAATATTAGCTATAGTGTATATGGTTCTCCAATAGAATCTACAACTTATAAATTTGCAAAATGTTTAAAAGAAAGATTTGGTCAAAATATATTTATAAAACTCGATGGAAAAGACAGAAATTACATTAGTAATAGTTACCATGTGCCTGTTTTTGAAAAAATTAGTGCTTTTGATAAAATTGAAAAAGAAGCAGTATTTCAAGCTCTTAGTCCAGGTGGTGCTGTAAGTTACGTAGAAGTTCCTAATATGCAAAATAATATTCCAGCTGTTTTACAAATTTTACATTTTATATATGACCATATCATGTACGCAGAGTTAAATTGTAAAAGTGATTATTGTCAAAACTGTGGTTTTGATGGAGAAATGCAAATAGATGAAAACATGGAGTGGTATTGTCCTTCATGCGGAAATCGCGACCAAGAAACCCTTAATGTAGCTAGACGCACATGTGGTTATATTGGGTCTCAATTCTGGAATTATGGTAGGACAGAAGAAATAAAAGATCGAGTTCTCCACGTGCAATAAGCGAGGTTAAAATGAATATAGATTCAATAACATACGATGATGTAACAAATGGAATAGATATAGGTGCAGTAGTTTGGGTGTGCGGATGCTCGCTAAATTGTCCGTACTGCCACAATCCTCTCCAACAGAATCCAGAATATGGACACCCAATAACTGCCGCCCAAAAACAAGAATTATTAGATTATGTCCAAAAGCCATATTGTAAAAGGGTGACTTTTTCTGGAGGTCATCCTTTAGAGCCTTATAATATAGAGGAGGTCGAAAAACTAATTAAAGAAATCCGCACTTCCGCATTAGATATACAAATATGGATATATACAGGATATATTTTTCAAGATAAAATTGATGAAAATTTATCTCTTTGGTCTAATGTTGATATAGTAGTAGATGGACCTTTTATCCAAGAGCAAAGAGATATAACACTTCCATTTAGAGGAAGTTCTAATCAACGCATTATAGATGTGCGGGAATCCTTAAAACAAAAGAAAATTATTGACATTTCTAATAAATTTTGATATAATATAAATATAAAAGAAAATAAAAATAAAGGAAAATACATGGAAAAAGCAAGAAAACTTGAATTTAAAACATTAAGCGATTTCCGCAATTACAATACAACTTTTGCTTCTCCTGGATTAGTAGCAGAAGTTAAAGAAGATAATAGTAGTTATATGTTTTCTTCTAAAAGAGAATGGAATAAACTAGAAAAAGCAAAAGGAAAACTTGAAAATTTTGAAATGTCAAATTTTGAAATAAATCAACAAGTTTATTCACAGATAGATTCTCATGCTCCAAGTTCTAAAGATGCAGAAATTATAAATGATTTTTATAAAAAAGAAAATGCTTCTTTTTATATGTTATTATGTACGACTCGTAAAGTTCCTTATTTTACATTGCTCGCACATAAAGAAAATCTTTTAAAGTCTTCTTTAGGACAGGTAGTAATAGAGTGCTTATCTTCTGTTGGAGAAATAATAGAGATTGAAAGAGTAAATAACGCTTTAGAAATTTGGATGCGGGAATCAGATACAAAAGAAACTAATTTATACATATTATTTAATTATTCGGAAGGAGTTGAGTATTTTTCATGAGTGAAATATTTTGTTTCGTAAGTCCTTTTCAGCTAAAACAAACAGTTTATATGGATAAAAATGATGATAATGCGGTTGCTATCTCGCATGATGTTTCTCTTCAAGAATTAGCAGATTTTATGCTGGAATCCGCAATTTCATATAATGTAAATAAAATTCGTTTAGTTGGAGAAGGAACTTTTGTTGAAGGTTATAAAGAACAAATAGTAAGAAAGAAAAAATCAAATCCAAAATTTAGTAATCATGATATTGTAGTGGAGGTAAATTAATAGTGTTAGTATTAACAAGAAAAGAAACTTTTAGAGTAGATTCAGAAGACGAAGGACAGAGATTCATAGAAGAAGAAAAAGAGAAAGCCGCAGAAAAGGGTTATTCACTTAATAAGTATGGAATGACTCACAAAGAAAAAAAATCAAAAGGTGAAATTATTGATGAGTGTTGGATAGTAGAATTAAATAAAACTTATGATTCAATATGGGGAGATTGATAAAAATGTTTAAAAAAGTAAAAAGATTCGAAAATGAAAATATAAAAATGCCAATTAGAGCAACAAAACATTCAGCTGGGTATGACATGTTTGTTGCAGAGGATATAGTTATTTATCCAATAGCAGATGTAGTTGGGTCTGTGCCGAAGTCAGCTAAACCGGAAATTTTGGACGCGGTTATTGAAAAGTACAAAACCGCACGTCCTACTCTCGTTTCTACTGGAGTTAAATGTTATCTTGAAGAAGGACAATATTTAAAACTGGTTTCAAGAAGTTCTATTCCACTTAAAACTTGGATGATATGCGGGAACTCAGAAGGTATAATTGACGCGGATTATGCGGATAATCCCCAGACCGACGGAGAGATATTCTTCGAGGTTATGAATCTTTCAAACACCCCGATACTTCTTCAAAAGGGAGATAAAATATGTCAAGGAATTATATGTAGATATGAAACTTTCGACAAAGAAGAAACTCCAACAGAAGAAAGAAAGGGAGGTTTCGGAAGTACAAATGAGTAAAAGATTATTAGCTTTAGATTAGAGTTCAAGAACTTCAGGATATGCGGTTTTTGATGGAGAAAAATTAATAAAAAGTGGAACATTTACTTTTTCTAATTAGAATGCTGGAAAAAGATTAGTATAGATAAAATAGAGAATATAGGAACTTATTGAAGAATATCAAATAGAAGAAGTAATATTTGAAGATATCTATGCGGATGGACAAAAAGTAAATAACATGAAAACTTTTAAAGTTCTTGCGGAAGTGTACGGTGTTATCCTAGAGTATTTGACAGAAACCGGACTTCCGCATTCTTCTATTAATGCTCCCTCTTGGAGATCTCACCTCGGAATAAAAGGAAGAACTAGAATAGATTAGAAAAAAAATGCTTAGGAGTATATATATAACAAGTATCAAATAAATGTATCAAATGATGAAGCAGATGCTATTTGCATTGGACTTTCTGTAATAGTTAATCCTAACGATTGGTCATGAGTGTTAAATCCTCTCTAATTAAAAATTGTATAATTATGAAAGAGTCTCAAAGAATACAATTTTTTAGGAGGTAATAATGATAGACTTCATAATCAGATATTGGATGGAGTTTGTCTTTGGTCTATTAGCTGGTGCTTTTAGTTATGGTTTAAGGAAATATCATAATTTAAGAGTACAAGAAGAAAAAGAGTCGAAAGTAAAATTAGAAAATCACATTGTGTAGAGAATCAGCAAACAATACGAGACTCAATTGTCTGAAGAGGTAACAAGAGCAGTTAAAGAGGACGATAAAATCAAAAAAAAGATTATTTCTTTAGAAGAAAATATAGATAGTTTGCGAGAAGGAATACTTTCACTTCAAAGAAAACAGTTTATTGAATACTGTTAGGAACTGTTAGATCAAAGCCACTACATTACAATGGAAGAATATAATTAGTTGGAATTAGATCATGATGCCTACCATGCATTGAGAGGAAATGATAGAGGAGACCATTATTATGAACGTGTTGTTGATAAATTCAACAAACAAAATAGTCTCAATATCATTGTGAAATAGTAAAAAAAAATGGGGAGTTTAATTTCTTATTTTTATGTGGGTGTAAAAAAAAATGGGGAGCTTACGCTCCCCTATTTTTATTTTTGGCATAAAAAATTTTATTAGTTAAATAAATCACTTCCGCACCATAAGTAGCCATCAAATCCGCAAATAATTCTTCTTGTCTATAAGGAATATGTATATTATAACTAAAAATTAAAGCATGAGTAATTTCATGATACAAAACCTATTTAAACTTTTTCGATGATAATTTATTAGATATATAAATACATCTATCATTATTATCACATACTCCAAGAGAAAAAGAGTTATTAGGATTCCACAGCTTTTCATTTGTGCGGGAAACAATTTTTATTTTCCATAATTTATTATTAATTATGAATAACATAGTTTTACATTGATTGAATAGTATTGGATATAGAGTTAATCTTGTTGATTAACATCTATCTTTCTTCTGGCGATGCATCTCGAATCATTTCAAGAATATCTTCACTTAATTCATTAGCATATTTTTCTAGTTTTTGAATTTTTGTGTTTTTATCATGATGCAATTCTTTTGACTCCATATAATATTTTCTACTCTTTGGACTACGACCGTAATCATTGTTATAATATTCTATTTCATCATATTGTGGGTATTGAGGAATATATGTTATATTATTACTGTTCCCTTCATTATAGTACATTTTATTTTCTTGCATCGCCGAAGTTATAGCACAATAATATTGTGCTTCTTCTAAATCTTTTATAATGTCTATAACTTCACCCATTTCTTTTGCATCAACTTTTTCTAAGTTAGACATCTAGCCTTGAACTAACGATATAAAACAATCTTCCATATATTGTAATCTGTTTCCCATAATTAAGCCACCCTTTCTATAATTAAACTAGCATTTTGAACCGAAACAGAAGTCGTTCCCGTATTTTCAACGCTAATCTACGAGCAACATCCCGCTGGAATATCTACAAAAAGAGTTCTGCTTACATTATCGAAAGATTCCACTGCTGTTGGAGTAGAAATCATTGTTGTAGTTTGAACTGGTTCTCCGTTAATAGCTAAAGCCATTAATATTGGTGCCACAGGAGATGTTCCTGTCGGTAAAGCTACATTTGCTCCAAAGGTTATTTTAAATCTAGCTTTACATTGATTTGTAATACCTCTTAAAGTTACAAGACCGCTACCTTCTCTGTGAAGAATACACTTACTTCCTTTTACAGCGGTATTAGTAAATACTACATTAGAGCCAGATGCTACTGACTATAAAGCATTAGCTGTTATTTCCATAAGTCAAACCTCCTTTAAAAAGTAGTTGCGCATCCAGTACAACCATTTGAACTGTATGGATTAGCGACGATATATGAAGGAGATGGACTAGGACGTAACTGGCTTATAAGATAAGCATTCTATTCACTCTGAGAAACCATGCCTTTAAGAGCAGCGTTTTCTGCATTAAGTGTATCAATCTTATCCTGAACTAAGAAGTCAAGAACCTGTCTTGTATTATTGTTAGCATTTTCTATGATGTCTCTAGTATTATCAGTTACTACCTGTCTATTCTGACAAGCCTGAGTTGCAAGATTATAATTTAATTCTGCCGCATTAGCTGCTAACAGTTCTTTAGTCTGACAGCAACAAGCTTCTTGCTGAGCCTGCATATTATTTAATTGCTGTGAGATTTGGAAAGTATTTTGCATATTAGCAATAGTATCTGCATTTATAGCATTTGTTATCGCATTAGTATTCTGAAGATTAGTTAAACCCATTCCGCAAATATCACTCTGAATTGCTCTAACTCCACTGTTATTAGCTTCTATAGCGTTTGCGAATCCATTTAAAGCATTTGCATTAGCATTATAAAAACCATTAGACATACTACTCTGTAAGCCCATAATATCTGACCTTAATCCACTAAAATCAAATCCTTGCATGAGTTCATCTCTAGTTAATGCGGAACCTGCACCACCAGCATTTCCGAATCCTCTTCCGCCCCATCCGGCGAAACAGAACAGGAATAAGATGATAATCCACCAGGCATTCCCATCGCCCCATCCAGAGTTGTTTCTTTCATTTCCAGTAGCTGCTGCGATATCTGCTAAAGAATATCCCGAATTAGAATTAAACATAATTTTTTACCTCCGTTTAAAGACCTAATTGTTTGCGGAACTCCGCAAACTCCTTGTCAAAATCTTTCCCATTTTGACTTAAATAGTTGCGGGCAAATTGTTCTATCTGTTGGCTTTGCCCATTTTTTGCCATGTTAATTAAGTTTTGTCCCATAGGCGTTTGAGACATATTTTGTTCTAAGATTTGCATAATTAGTTGTTGAGGATTCTAACCTTGTTTGATCATTTGAATTATTTCCATTGGATTCATAATTCAATCCTCCTTTACATTGTTTTTTTAAAAGGTTTGCTATTTCTTTTCTTCTTCCTCTTTTTCTTTTTTCAATAACATATCTTTCAGTTCTATGAGAGTTTGATTAAATTCGTCTCTAGTTACAAATTCTGAAAAATTGTTATTTTCTATTTGTTTATATTCATAAACATTTAAAGAAGCAGTTCCATCTATATTTACTTGTTTAGTGTATATTTTCCCATTCGCTAAATCAGGAAAGAAAAATATACTACCATCAAAGTCAACTGGAATTGCGCGCACTTCCTCCAAAGATGATACCGGTCTTCCTTTCAGAGAAAGAGGATTTGAAGGTTTATTAAAGAATTGAGGCTATTGCTGTTGCTAAAAGTTATTGTTATTTGGGTATATTCCTCTATAATCCATATAAAAATACTTCCTTTCTTTATATTGAGTTAAGGAAGAACTTTGATTTTGGCACTTATTTATTCGTTTTTCTTATTTTTATATTTTATTATTTCACTTGCCTAAAGCTCTTCCCCTCAATATAAAGTAATTTTTGTTTCTAATGGATTAACAAAAAATCCCCAAAAATTTTAAGGGTGTAAAAAAAGTTTATTCAGCAACCTTTTTCCCTCTATCCTTCAATATTATATAATTTTTAGATGTAATGGATTAATAGGCTCTGTCCAAGGTTAGGAAACGGTTAGTTTTTTATTGGTAAAACACAATCCGCTCTGTCTGGAGTTCTCCAATTTTTTCCCTAGCATATTTTCTTGCTCTGAGTTCATCTGAATAGTCTTTACACTCTTCATTTAAAAACTGACATTCTATAATTTTATTAGGAATATAGTCAGTTGTTAAAAGATAGGAATAGTAATAATCTATTTCTGTTCTTTCTTCTTCTTGATTTAAAAAATCATATAAAGATATTCCTAAATATTGTTTCATTATTTCTAACATTTTAATCCTCCTTTATTCATTACTTTTTGTTACCATCCAATCTGAATGGCTTAAATTTATTTCTGCAGGAATACAATCATCTATATAAATATTAGACATAGCCTAATGAGTAGCTGCTAATTTAATTGTTACTGTGCTAACATTTCCATTATTGGATACACTCATATGTAATGTTGCTATTGCCCCGTCCATATTACCAGTAGAAACTGAGTATAAACCTTTTAATTTTCCTCCGTGGTTAATATCAAAACTAATTATTTCTTGATTAGCTATATTTCCAGCACCAGTTGCTTTTGATCTTTTAGAACGAACATGTATATAAACCATATGACCTACTAAATTAGCCTAAAGATCTGAATAGGTCCAATTAGTACCATTGCTAATATTAGTAAGAGATAAATTATAAGCATTTGAAAAAATTAACTCTAAAGTATTCCATCGAAGAAAATAAGTGTTTAATAAAGACTGTACTTTATTTGATAATCTTACTAAAACATCTTTTATATTAATACTCATTTATTTTATCACCATCCTCTTATCCAATTTTTAAAATCAGAACCCGATGAAAAAACAACAGGAAAACATACTGTTGTATTTATTTTGTTGCTAGAACCAGAAGAAATAGCTGCATGAGTAGAAGTTAAAGCTATTGTGAATTCATTTGCAGAGCTAGTATTAGTATAAAAAGCATTTGGACCTTTATTGGTACTATTAGCTCCATTTGTTCTATATATAGCTCTCAAAGGAGGACAATGATTATTAGATGTATACGTAGGAATACTGATTGTTGCAATTTGCAAATTAGAAATAGCGCCTGCTGATATATTACTATTTCTATAAGCGTTTATATACAACGTCATTAAATTACCTGTTATTCGAAGATTTTTATCTGCTATTGTCCAACCACTACTTGCAGTTATTGAGACATAAGGTGTTAAATCTTTTAAAAGATAAAATTTTTTTAAATCTGATTGTGTAACAAAAACATCTTCAGAAAATAAT
>ERZ1026856.1157-NODE-1157-length-13881-cov-4.504557_pt1 | contig 13881 bp, 15 predicted proteins | sample MGYA00380158_ERZ1026856 | MGnify/ENA primary metagenome ERZ1026856 (study PRJEB33269, sample SAMEA4719794) | human gut metagenome | biome: human-associated habitat; feature: organic feature; material: feces | place: Cameroon | collected 2013-10 ...
GCGTATCTCATCCGTGTCAAGCCCCGGCCAGAAGGTCCCGGTTTTTACCCCGCACTCCTCGAGAGCGCGCAGGATCTCTCCCGTCGTGAGCTTTTCGTTGCCCTCCACGTTTATCTCCCAGATAAAAAGCGATGAGAGCAGGAGCAGCACGGCGGTCAGCAGCAGGAATATGAGCAGGGTACGTCTGCGCGCGAGGAGCTTTCTATCCACGCTGCCGCCCCGGCGCAGTATGATCCGCATTTCGCACATGCACCTTGCGGATATATTTTCGAGCGCCGGGAGGCTTTTTTCAAACACCTTCGCCCGCACCGTGTAGGCGTCCACACTCTCGACGTCCCACATCTCAAGGCACGCCATCGCCGCCGCGTTCAGCACGCTTTCGGGGAAAGCCCCGCATATCTCGACTATCGCAAGTCCCTTTATCCGCTCAACTGTCTTCATACGCTACTCAAACTCCACAGAACCGATTTTCCCGTATATTATCAGAGTATCCGCGCTCATGGCGCTGAGCTTCAGGGCCGTGCCGTAAACGTGCAGCTTACAGTGACGGGCGGAGAGTACGATATGCTCGTTCCCGAACTCGAGTATGCCCCGGTGGCCCTCGACCATGAGCCGCTTTGCCGCCACCACGGTCACTCTCGGCGTCTCCGGCACGGCGGCGTCCGACAGGGTGAAGCCTTCCGCCAGCTCCGCCGCAGTTTTCAGCTTTTTCATCAGCCCACCCCCTGTCCGTATAAATCTATGTGCGCGCACATAGTTTAATACACGGACGAGGAGTTGATATGATTTGAAGAAGCGGATATATATTCTCTTGGCACTGGGTGCGCTCGCTGCGCTGACCGCGTTCTCCGCGCAGGCGCAGGATAGCGTAAGAGACGCGCTCAGGCTCTGCGCCGACACCATCATCCCGTCGCTATTCCCGTTTTTTGTGCTGTCGGTGCTGCTGAACCGGCTGGGACTGCCGGGCATGCTGTCGCGTCTCATTGGGAGGGCCGCGTCGGCGCTCTTCGGTGTATCCGGAGAGGGGGCGTCAGCACTCTTCATCGGACTTACCGGCGGCTACCCCATGGGCGCGTCATACATTGCGGACATGTATCTCTGCGGGAGGATCGACCGCGAGGAGGGGCAGCGGCTGCTCGCGTTCTGCAACAACTCCGGTCCCGCGTTCATAATCGGCGCGGTCGGCGCGGGTGCGTTCCGCAGTACGGCGGCAGGGCTTATGCTGTACGGTGTACATATAGTCTCCGCTCTCCTCACGGGTCTGATCTTTGCCGGGAGCCGCCGCAGCGCGGAAAAGCTCCCGGCCGCGGACGACGGCGCGGCGCTCGAGAGCGCGCTGACCGACGCGGTAAAGGGCGCGGTCAGCGCCGTCCTCAACGTATGCGGCTTTGTGGTGATCTTTTCTGTGCTTGTGGGACTTTTGGACTGCTCGGGCTACTTTTCGCGGCTGTGCCTCATCCTCGGCAGTGCGAGCGGCCTCGGCCCGGATAGCATAAGAGCCCTGCTCACGGGGCTGCTCGAGCTTGGCAGCGGGGCGGGAGCGCTGAGATATCTGCCGCTGAGTCCCGCGTCTCTCGCGCTCGCCGCGTTCCTGCTGGGCTTTGGGAGCGTCTCCGTTCACTGTCAGACGGCGGCGGTCATCTCCCGGACAGACATGAAAGGCACCCTGCATTTCGCAGGGCGCCTTTCGATGGCATTCATTTCGGCCTTGCTGGCCTATGTGTGCGGTATAATCTTTCTTAAATAAGCGGTCCGGTCCCGGAGCGTTTTACTTGCCGAGTTCCGAGACAAAGGCGGAGTATTTTTCGATCTTCTCCGCGCAGTCGTCGGAGCCGGCGCCGCGGACGAGCAGGTAGACCTTTATCTTCGGCTCGGTGCCGGAGGGACGGACGACGATGTTGGAGCCGTCGGCAAGCTCAAAGTAAAGGACGTTGGAGCCGGAAATGGGGGTCTTGCCCATTTTCCCGAGGCCGGCGACGAAAATGCTGCCGTCCTGATAGTCGCGCAGACGGACGACCTCCTCCCCGGATATCTCCTTGGGCGGCTCGGTGCGGAGCTTAGCCATGAGAGTCTTCATGCGCTGGAGTCCGTCAAGTCCGGGCATGACGAGGTTCACGGTCTTTTCGCGGAACCAGCCGTATTTCTCGTACAGGGCGTTGACGGCGTCCATGAGGGTCATGCCCTGTTTATGGTAGTGCGACGCCATCTCGGCGATGAGGAGAGAGGCGGTGACGGCGTCCTTGTCGCGGACGTAGTCGCCCACCATGTAGCCGTAGCTTTCCTCGAAGGCGAAGATGTATTTATAGCTGCCGGCCTTTTCCCACTCGGCGATACGCTCGGCCATGAACTTGAAGCCGGTGAAGGTATCCTCGTAGTGGACGCCGTTATACTCGGCGACGGCTCTTGCCATGCCGGTGGTGACTATGCTCGCGACAGTGCCGGCGTTCGCGCCGAGAGTACCGGCGGCCTTTTTCGCGTTGATGATATAGTCAAGGAGCAGCACGCCGACCTGATTGCCGGTGATGGTGGAATACACGTCCTCGCCAGTGCGGACCATGACGCCCACGCGGTCAGAGTCGGGGTCGGTGCCGATGATGAGGTCGCTGTCCACCTTTTTCGCGAGGTCGACGGCGAGATAGAAGCCCTCGGGATTCTCGGGATTGGGGCTTTCGACCGTGGGGAAGCTGCCGTCGATGACCATCTGCTCGGGGACGGGATAGAGGTGCTTTATGCCAAGACGGCGCAGAGCCTCCGGGACCATCTTGTAGCCGCAGCCGTGGAAGGGCGTATACACCACGCGGAAATCGTCCGCGACCTCCTCGACGGTCTTTTTGTCGATGGCCTGCTCCATGACCTTGTCAAGGAACAGTCTGTCGGTCTCCTCGCCGATGATCTCGATACGGCCGTCGGACACGGCCTCGTCAAAGTCACAGGTCTTGAAGCCGTTGAAAATGTCTATCTCGGTCATGCGCTTGGCTATCGCGGCGGCCTTGTGGGGCGGGAGCTGCGCGCCGTCCGACCAGTAGACCTTGTAGCCGTTGTATTCCTTGGGATTGTGGCTGGCGGTGATGTTCAGACCGGCGGCGGTGCCATAGTGCAGCACGGCAAAGCTGAGCTCCGGCGTGGGGCGCAGCGCGTCGAAAATGCGTACATGTATGCCGTTCGCGGCCATTACGCAGGCGGCCTCGCGCGAAAACTCGACGCCGTTGAGACGGCAGTCATGGGCGATGACTATACCCTTTTTCTTTGCCTCCTCGCCCTCCGCGGCGATGACCTCGGCAAAGGCCTCGGTCACATGGCGGATAACGTGGATGTTCATGTGGTGGAGCCCAAGCTTCATCGTCCCGCGAAGTCCGGCCGTGCCGAACTCCAGCGGCGCGTAAAAGCGGCTCTCTATCTCCTTCTCGTCGTCCTTAATGGCGTCAAGCTCCGCCCACTCGGACTCGCTCAGCGCGGGACTGTCCAGCCAGCGCAGGTACTCTTCCTTATAATTCATCGCTGCTCTCCTCCTCACAAAGCTTTTTTGCGTCGTCATACAGGCTTGCCGGGACATACAGGTCCACGCCCTGTCCGCTGACCCCAAGAACGAGGCTGCCGAAGATGCCGTCGCCGGGGAACACGCGCAGGCACGCTATGCCGTAGGCCTCCAGCATATTCACCTTGAGTTCGTCGCTGAAATTCGTATTCCGGCAGTGGCAGAGAAACACAGGCTCCTCCGGCTCACCGCCTTCATTCTTCGGCCAGCGCTCGAGCAGAGGGCCGTTGAACGCCCTGCCCCACTTGCTTTGTTCATTTTCTCCCATATAATCCTCCCATTTCAGAGCTTTCCGGACTCTTATTTATGGTATCTCGATCCCTCGATTATTTTGAAGCCTCTGTACACCTGCTCGGCGAGCATTACTCTCGCGAGATGGTGCGGAAAGGTCATTTTTGACATGCTCAAGCGCAGGTCGGCACGGCTCTTCACCGCGTCCGAAAGGCCAAACGAGCCGCCGATGACGAAGCACAGGCGCGGCTTTCCGGAGTTCTCCCGCTCCGAAATGAGCTTTGCCACGTCCTCGCTCGGCATTTGTGCGCCCTCTACGCACATGGCGGCGACATAGGCTCCGGGCTGAATGCTTTTTAGTATCTCCGCGCCCTCCTTGTCAAGAGCCGCCTTTATCTCCCGCTCGGACGGGGAATCGGGGAGGCGCGTCTCGGCAAGCTCGACACACTCGAACCGGCAGAACGCCTGAAGCCGCTTGCGGTATTCGGAAAAGGCGTCGATATAAAACCTCTCGCGCATTTTACCGACGCAGATGAACGTTACACCAAGCATTCTTTTCCTACCTCCACGCTCAGGCAGCCCAGAGCCGGCGCACACAGCAGCACGGCGTCCGTCCCGCTCAGGGCGGAGCGCGCGCATTCCATGGCCGCGCCGGGGGTATTATTCTCGCGGCTCAGGTGGCCGAGAATGAACGTCCCCGTGCCGCGCTCGTACAGCGTCCTCGCAAGGAGGGCGCAGTTTTCGTTGGAAAGATGGCCGATATCTGATAATATGCGCCGCTTGAGCCACACAGGATAGCGGCCGTAACGGAGCATTTCCTCGTCATGGTTCGACTCGACAAGCACGGTGTCCGCGCCGGTGAGATTCTCCAGCACCTCGTCCGTGACGTGGCCAATGTCCGTCGCCAGAGCGAAAACGCCGCTGCCGCGGACGCGGTAGCCCACGCTCTCATCCGAATCGTGCGGAGTGTGGAACGCGGTTACAGAGAGACTCCCTATGCCAAATTCATCCCCAACGGGTATGATATTCAAATGCTCCTTGGTCTCCGGTATCATGCCGCGCAGCCGGTTTGCGACCGTGTGAGGTGCGTAAACAGGGATATTATAGTGCTTTAAGAGCATTTTCAGTCCGGAAACGTGATCGGAGTGCTCATGAGTAATGAGCACTCCGCCGATATTTTCCATAGAAATGCCAACGCTTGCGAGGGCAGAGACCACCCTTCGCATGGAAATTCCGGCGTCAATCAATATATTAGTGCCGCCATCGGACAGCAACAGACAATTACCGCTGGAACCGCTCGCAAAAACAGATACGCGCATCAGCACACGGAGACGATCTTCTCGGAGCCGTCCGGCTCGTCGGAGAAATCGACCAGCTCGATCTCCGCGCCGAGAGCTTGAAGCTTGCCCACGAAGTTCTCGTAGCCGCGCTCGATATAGTGGATATCCTCGACGACCGTGGTGCCGGAGGCGCACATCCCCGCGATGACCATAGCCGCGCCCGCGCGGAGGTCACACGCCTTGACTGGCGCGCCGGAGAGCTTCGTGCCGCCCTCTATAACGGCGATACGGCCGTCGACCTGTATCTCGGCGCCCATCTTACGAAGCTCATTGACATACTTAAAGCGATTGTCGTATATTCCCTCGGTGATGACGGAGGTGCCGTTCGCGAGGCACAGCAGCGTCCCCATCTGCGGCTGCATATCTGTCGGGAAGCCGGGATACGGCAGAGTTTTGACATTGGCGCGGCGAAGCACGGACGCGCCCTTCACCAGCACGGCATCGCCGTATTCCTGGACGATGGTGCCGGTCTCGCGCAGCTTTGCGCTGATACACTCGAGGTGGCGGGGGATGACGTTCTTGATGAGTACCTCGCCGCCAGTCGCCGCCGCGGCGACCATATATGTACCAGCCTCGATCTGGTCGGGGATAATGGCATAGCTCCCGCCATGGAGGGCGTCGACGCCGTTTACCTTGACGGTATCGGTGCCGGCTCCGCGGATGTCCGCGCCCATGGAGTTGAGGAAGTTCGCGAGGTCGACGATATGCGGCTCGCGCGCGGCGTTCTCGATAATGGTACGCCCCTGCGCGAGAGTTGCCGCAAGGATGATATTCATGGTGGCGCCCACGGAGACCTTGTCAAGGTATATCTTTGCGCCGTGGAGCCGGCCGTCGGCGGTGTCGGCGTAGACGAAGCCGTTTCTGACCTCCACATCGGCGCCGAGGGCGGTCATGCCCTTGATATGCTGGTCGATGGGACGGACACCGAAGTTGCAGCCGCCGGGCATGGTGGTCTTTGCGCTGCCGAAGCGGCCGAGCATTGCGCCGATAAGGTAATACGACGCCCTGATCTTGCGCATGAGGTCGTAGGGGGCGTCCTGATAGCGCACCTGAGTGCAGTCTATCTCAACGGTGGACTTGTTGATATAGCGGATCTTCGCGCCAAGCTCGGAGAGAATGGTCAGCAGCATATCGGTATCGCTTATCTGCGGCACGTTCTCTATACGGCAGACGCCGTCGACCATGAGGGCTGCCGGAATTATCGCAACAGCGGCATTCTTCGCGCCGCTGATCTCAATCTCACCGCGCAGTGTGGTCCCGCCTTTGATTACATATTTCTCCACTGTGTGCACCTTCCAATACTCTTGGCAGAGCATACTCTGCTCAACCGATTTTTGATTTTATCACATAGTTGTATATCGCGCAAGAGTTTTCTCTATATATAGTGCCTAAAAGAGTCCCGTTGGCTGACGGTTTTCTGCTCAAAGAACTTTTCGGCCTTGAGAAGAGCTATCACCGTCTTGGAATCGCGTATTTCACCGCGAAGTGCGCGGCCGGCAAGCTCCTTGAGACTGTGCCTTTCCACGCTCAGAAGCTCGTTTTCGTCCGGGTGACTGTCTCCCTGATGAAGTCCCAGCGCGAGAAAGATATGTATCTCCTCCGTCAGATACCCCGGCGAGGCGCAGACGCTCCCCATGGGGACGAGCCTGTCGGCGCGAAGCCCCGTCTCCTCCGAAAGCTCACGGATGGCGCACTGCTCCGGCTCCTCCCCCGGCTCAAGCTTTCCGGCTGGGACTTCGAGCATTTCGCGGGAAAACGGATATCGAAACTGCCGCACCATGCAGCAAATCCCGTCATCATCCACTGGCAGCACGGCCACTCCGCCGCAATGCTCAACGACCTCGCGCATCTCCAGCGCGCCGCTGCTCAGCTCTGCGGTATCGAGCCGGACGTTCACGATAAGTCCGCTGTATTTTCTCTCGCTGTCAAGGCATTTTTCCGTCAGGTCCATTTACCAGCTCCGCATAATTTCATTGATTTACATAATCACAGTCTGAGTATAACACATGTCTGCGCGGATTTCTACATAAATTGTGTGTTTTTCAAATTTTCTCCATATTTTCTATGCCGCGCATTATTTTTTTATGCAGGTCGCATTAAAATTGCTCGTGAAAGCGCAGAAAACGCCCGCAGGAACGTATTCTTCCTGCGGGCGTGATATCATGCTTTATCAGACGTAGTCGTCGTCATCGTCGTCATCGTCGTCGTTACCGCCGCGCGGTCTCCTCCCCTGCTGCTTGTCGCGCGTGAGGTACAGGTAGAACACGGTGCCGCATATCATGGTGACGATAAGCACCGCCCCAATGAAAATGATAAGGGTGGAATTGCTGTCCCGCGATACGAGTACGCCACCGTTCGCGGAGCCGCTGCCGTCGGTGCCGCCGTTGTCCGACGGCGAGGGGGTGGTAAGGACTCCGTCGCCAGAAAACGGCTCGTCCGTATTCACTGTCGGCGTGACGTTCGGCTCGGGAGCCAGCGTCGGGGTCGGAACGGGAGTAGGCGTCGGGGTCGGCGCTACGGTCGGTTTGGGCGTGGGCGTGGGCGTCGGCGTTGGCTTTGGCGTCGCCTTCATGACGTGCAGGTCTGCGCGCTCTGACTGAGTGCTTCCGCCGGGGCCGTAGAATACGCTGTATATCTTCCAGCCGTCCATGGAAATCGGAATGTTGTAAAGCTCGATGATATTATCATCAAAGCCGACCACGGAGAGCCCGGAAAACTTAGTATAGGCCTCCTGCGCGCGGATATTCTCGCTGCCCTTTTCAAAATACCAGTCTACGGATTCCGCGTCGTCAGCATATGACGTGAAGATACACTCGCCGCCCTCGTACACATACTCAAGACCGGGATGCTTAGTTATTTTAGGCGCGTCGCCGAAGATGATCGACGGGGTTTGCGTTGGAGTCGGCGTGTCGGACCCCTTTATCGTGATATAAATGTCCTGCCCGGCCGTCTCCCCATTGGAGAGAGTATAGGAGACCGTGACATAGAACGAGCCGCCCACGGTCGGAGTACCCGAGATCGTAAAGCTACCGTCCCCCGCCGAGAGCGTCAGTCCGGCCGGCATGGAGCCGGAGCTTATCCACGGCTCGCCGCTCATACCCGAGGCGTCGAAGACCCATTTCACGCTGTCGTTCACATTCGCGTTTTTAATATACGCGGCATACGCCGTACCCGGAATGATACAGAGAAGTGCGATTACCGTCAACAAAACAGAGATGATTTTTTTCTTTTTCATTTTTCGCTCCGTTTATCCTTATTTTGCGCTGACCACGCTTCCAATTATATCTGACGGCCGGGTAATGTCAAGAAGAGTAAAGCACATTTAATGGAAATTAAGTAATGCGCCGGACGGGAGACGTCCCCCCGTCCGGCCCAGCTCTTTTTTCAGTTTTACTTTTTTGACCGCTCCGCGTTCATCTTTTCCATGTCCTTGTCTATGTCCATGAAAAGGATGATGACGAACATTATGACGCCGAGGAGCGCGGGTACCCAGCCGAGCATGGCGTTTATCGCGTTGATCGCGGAGGCGCTCTGCACCGCCGTCTCGGTGCTGAAGCCGAAGTACGCCAGCGCGCCCGTCATCATCTGCGCCGCGAGCGCCTCGCCCAGCTTGGTGGCGAGGTTGTCCGCCGTGCCGATCATGCCGTCCATACGTCTGCCGCCGTGCCACTCGATAAGGTCGGAGAGGTTGTTGCGGTTGGTGTTGAACATGATAAAGGTTATCGCCGAGGCAACGCCCATGGTTATCGCGTTCACATAGATAGCGCCCATGGAGTAGGGGTCGAAGATGAACCAGACCTTGCCCAGAACATAGAACACGGCCGCAAGCAGCATGGTCTTTTTCCGGCCGAGCTTTCTGTCTATCGCGCCGGCCACGGCGCTGGTCAGGAGCGACATAAGGAGGTAGACCGCCTGTATCGGGGTGACGGCGGCGGTCGAGCCCATGACATAGGTGCAGTAATAGGTCAGGCAGCTCATGATGAGGAGGTTAATTATGCCGTAGACCAGTATGTACAGGGTGTTCATCACAAAGGGCTTGTAGCTGTACATGACCTTGAAGGCCTCGATCATGCCGATATGCTCGTCGCTGTCGTTTTCAGGCTCCACGCGCTCCTTGGTGGTGAAGTAGTGGATGAGGCAGCCGATAATGCATATAACACCCATGACCGACGCCGCGAGGAAGAAGCCTCGGCTGCCCGCCGCGTCGATAAGGTTGCCCTTGGCGTCGAGCGCGCCGAAAAGCTTGAGGAGCGGCATGCACGCCACCGCGCCGATAGCCGTACCCACGCAGCCGCCGATATTGCGGCTGATGTTTATGCTGCGGCGGTCGGCGTCGTTATTGGTCGCGAGACTGCCCATGGAGTTATAGGGTATGGCGGTAAAGGTGTTCATAAGCTCGAACGCAAAGTACGCCACGGACGCGATGACGATGGTCATGGTGTCGTTCACATGGAAGTTCGTGAATATCAGCACCGTCGTCACTGCCCACGGGACCGCGTACCAGAGAGCGAAGGGACGGACGCGCTCGCCGTTTTTGAAGCGGTGGTTGACGGAGTAATAGCCCACCAGCGGGTCGTTGACCGCGTCCCACACGATGCCTGCCGACAGGAGGATGCCCGCTGTCGCCATGGAGATGTGCAGGACGTTCGTCAGGAAGAACAGGTAGTACATGCTCTTGAACTGGTAGACGATGTTCGACGCCGTGGAGAAGCTGCCAAAGCCGAGCTTCTCGGAAAATTTCAGTTTCTCTATCTTGTTCATGCCGGAATATCCTCTCTCTTTGTTCTGCAATTTAGCACTGTAAATTGATGTGAGATATTATAGCATACCGCCTACGTTTTGCAATATTTTTTTCGTTCCATGTAAAAAACAAAGTCCCCGGCAAATAGTCGGGGACCTCTTCAAATGCGGAAAACGCTTTTCATATGTGAAGCGCGGCTTGAGTAACCGGCGTCAGTCGGGATCGCGCGAGTTCATGGACCAAGCGTGTGGGAAATATGTGGACAACGGCGGCGCAGACAGCGACCTTTCGGACGCGCTCAGGGACGCGAGATTTGAGGTTATTTGATTATCAAATAGGTAATCCAGACGATAGCGCAGATGGCGACAAGGACCTTGTTAAACGCAATTATAAGTTCAGACGATTTCTTAGACGATTTGTCTGGCTCAAGAGCCTTAGAGGAGTGAGAAAGCGAGGAACTTGAACCGTTTGCGGAGTTTGTTCCCTCGCGGAGCATAGCGGCCAAGCTCCACTGATCGCCGAGAGACATACCGCCATGCCCTTTGGCGAACGCCGAAGCAGCCATCTGAGATTCATCCCAATTCACGATATCAACTCCTTTCTATATATCCATTATAGCAGGCTATATGCCAGATTGCAAGCGGAGGATAGTGCCGAATGAGTACGATCGTACAGATACAGGTAATACCCTCGAGGGCGTTTACATCCGGGAACACGAAACAATTGTCTGTGCTTTCATTATCCCGGCGCGTTCGTAATTTCGTTCGTAAATTTGCAAGTTAAACACATTCTCAAATGCGTCAAATTGTTCTCAAATATGCAATTATTTGCATTGGCAAAATCCCCGCAAACCGTTGATAATACAAGAAAATCCCGCAGTCTCAACGACTGCGGGATTTCCAAAAAAGTGGAGCAGGGTACGGGAGTCGAACCCGCCTAGCTAGCTTGGGAAGCTAGAGTAATACCGATATACCAACCCTGCCTGTTCTGCTTACTGTGAGAGTATAACATCTTTCAAAACAAATTTCAATAGTAAAAAGAAGCGCACAAGCGTCAAATTACGCGCGTAGCATGCTCTATACTCAGCTTGACCGGGTCTATGGCGGCGAGAGCGGCGCGCGGCGGGAGCCTCCGGCGGCCCGGTCAGGCCTGTGAGAGGTCTTTCAGCTGCAAAACCAGCAGCCACGCCCCGGCGGCGTATACCGTGATATAGCGCCGCACAGCAAGACACCACACGCCCCACGCGAACAGCACCGCCGAAAGCACCGTTCCGGCCGCGAGAGACGCCCGCGCCGCACGCGTCTCTCCGCAGATTGCCGTGAGTATCTCCGATAGTATCCGTCCCCCGTCCAGCGGCATTATCGGCAGGAGATTGAACAGCGAGAGTATACAGCTTATCCCGGAGGAGAGCGCGAACCATGCTTCCCCTGTCGCGGCGTTCACCCTTGAGGCCGTGAGCGCGTAGAGCAGCCCCATCAGCGGCCCGGCCGCGGCCGCAATGATATTTGCCGCTGTTCCTCCTTCGCCGCGATAGCTGATACACATGCCGCTCAGCTCGGCCCTGATGGAACACACGTTGAGCCGGAATGCCCTCAGCGCCGCAAGATGACCCAGCTCGTGTACGGCAATGGCGGCGGCCGTGGCCGTGATCTCCGTCCAGTCGGAAAAAAAGTATACGAGCGACGCCGCGACGACGGCGCCCGGCTCGATCTTCAGTCTCATGCCGGACCGCCCTCCGGGGTCTCCGTCAGCTCTGCAGCTGAGACCGTATCTTCACTCTCTGTTCCCGTTATTTTTCGGCTGAGTGCCTCGGCAAGCTCCGTCAGTTTGCTGCCGCCGAAAAGTCTTGAAAGCCCGCTCTCCAGCCTTGCCGGAGCATACGGCATGAGCAGCTTTATCGCCGTAAGCACGGCAAAAAGCAGCGCGTACAGTCTGTTCCGCTTCACAGCCCCACCTCCCCCGCTGGAAAGTATATTGCGAAACCGGCGTTCATATAACACTTTTGTCTTGACAAGCGGCGAGCCGCCAATTATAATGTATGGGCTGTGACGGAATGCCGTCCGGCAGTGATCAGATATTTCGGGGTGTAGCGCAGCTGGTAGCGCGCTTGGTTCGGGACCAAGAGGTCGTGGGTTCGAATCCCGTCACTCCGACCATATCGAGTGTTCTTAACCAACCTGAGAGTTGGATGAGGACACTCGATTTCTTTTTGCCTTTTTTGCCTCTTTGTATGTATGAGCAGGAGTCGTCCTGCTCTTTTTTGTTATGCCGATCGTGCGTTCGGAACATATTCCACGGCAACGCCCTTGCGGGTTTCTTCTCTGTAGTTGCGCCAGCTCCCAAGGCTCGGCAGCTCCAGATACCCTACAAACTTATAGTGTATCTTTATCATCTGTTTGCGGTTTTTGCCCATCCCGGTCACTTCGTACACATCTATGCGGTCAATGAGTTCCTGCAGCAGCGGTGCAGTCAGCTTATCCATTTGCATAAATTTTCGAACAGCGGAAATGAATTTCTCTTTTCCGAGCTGCATTTCATCCACCTCCGACAGGCGTTTACGGTATGCGGAGATTTTCTTTTTCAATTCCAAGCGTTCCGTCTCGTACTTGCCCGAAAACCGCATAAACATCTCGTCGCTCAGCTTGCCTGATACATTGTCCTCATAGCACTTAATGCACAGCTCCGCTACCTGCTCACTGCGAACAATACACTTTTGCAGCTCACCCTCAATGTGTTTTTTCTCTTTGAGAATATCTGCATTGGTTTTATCGGCAAGCAGCATAGCAAAGCTTTCTTCGTCATCGCACAGACATTTGGAGAAGCGGCGAAGTTCCAGCATTACCACCTGCTCAATAGCGTCGGCTCTGAGGTAATGGGTTGAACTGCAAGTTCCTCGGTTGCCGTGATAATTGCCGCACATAAAGAACGGAATATCTTCCTTATCGTGCTTAATGTTAAACCATAGTTTCCGTCCGCAATCGGCGCAGTAAAGCAAGTCGCAGAACATATTGCGTTCCCAATTTTCCGGCTTCGGATTACGGCGGCGGGTTTTGCCGATCAGTTTTTGCACCTGTTCAAACACCTCACGGTCAATGATCGGTTCGTGGACATTTTTGAAAATCGCCCACTTGTCCTCGGGATTAGCATACCTTGTTTTGTTCTTGAAGGATTTAGAGCAGGTCTTAAAATTGATAATATCCCCGCAGTATTCCTGCTGCGCAAGAATTTTGGATACCGTCGTCTTACACCATTTGTACGGATTCGGCTGCGTTTTCTTGCCGCCTCTCGGCAGCCCTTTGCTTTGCCAATATGCCATCGGGACAAGCACCTTTTTCTCCTGCAAGATGCGGGCAATCGTTTCGGCGCCCTTGCCCTCTAAGGTCATCTTGAAAATATCCTTTGCCACAGCCGCCGCTTCGAGGTCTATGATCCACTTCTTTTTGTTTTCGGGACTTTTCATATACCCATACGGCGGTTGAGATAACGGTTCCCCGGAAGTACCACGGATACGGTGCGCCGAACGCACCTTGCGGCTGATGTCACGGGCATACATTTCGTTCATTACATTCTTAAATGGGGCAATCTCGTTTTCTCCCTCATCGCTGTCAACTAAATCGTTGATTGCAATAAAACGAACATTATGATCCGGGAAATAGATGTCCGTGTATTGCCCGACGGTAACATAGTCACGCCTAAGTCGGGATAGGTCTTCTTGTGTCAAGTAGGGACTAAAAAATTTTTGAGAATTTACAAGCCGTTCATAGGTGGACAACCATCCGTGAACGGCTTGCATGTAAACTAAACTCAAAATGAATCCAAGCACATTCATCATGCCCTGCGAAGTTCTGTCAAATGTAGATAATCTGACAGTACGAACATGGCTCACATGTTCCTTTCGACTCCGAATATCTGCCTGTATCTATATGAGGGCAGAAATTGCAGCGGCTTTTGAAAACTCTGTATTGATTTTTCTGCGCGAGGTGATATAATCGGCATATACCGAAAACAAAGGAGGCGCGTCCATGCCAAGACCG
>ERZ1026856.1161-NODE-1161-length-13836-cov-6.806473_pt1 | contig 13836 bp, 12 predicted proteins | sample MGYA00380158_ERZ1026856 | MGnify/ENA primary metagenome ERZ1026856 (study PRJEB33269, sample SAMEA4719794) | human gut metagenome | biome: human-associated habitat; feature: organic feature; material: feces | place: Cameroon | collected 2013-10 ...
AACCTGAACTACGTAGAGCGATGCCTCGGCAAGACCTTGGAGCAATACTTCGTGAAGGACTTCTGGAAAGACCACAAGAAGATGTATCAGAACCGCCCTATCTACTGGCTGTTCTCATCCAAGAAGGGCGCCTTCCAGGTCATCGCCTACATGCATCGCATGAATGCCTATACCGCAGAGCGAGTAAGATCCAAGTATCTCCTCCCTTATATCGAACATCTGGAGTCAGAAATCGACAAGCTCGATGCTCGCCGTGCCGAACTCTCTACCAAAGAGTCCAAGCAACTACAGGCTCTACAGAAGCAGCTCGATGAGTGCCGCGAATACCACGAGCGCCTGCAGGTAGTAGCCGAGCAAGCCATCAGCTTCGACCTCGATGACGGCGTAGTGGTGAACTATGCCAAGTTCGGTGATATATTACAAAAAATTAAGTAAAACAATAATAGTTATGGATATTGATTTTATTGAGTTAGGCAAATACTGCCAAGCAGAATATAAGGCATCACTTGATGGTAAGAATAACAAATACAGTAAAACTATATTTGTGGCCATTAAGGAGGATAATAATATCCTTGTATCAACAACGCCTCACATATTAGCACAAGCAAAAAAATGTATACTAATTCATGAACGTTCTTGTTTAGCAATTTCAAATTGGTATTCATGGTATATGGTTCAATTCATCAACGAAAAAGGAGAAGTTTTCGTAAATCGTATAGATGAAGAATTTGAACTATATACTGTAGCTGCTGGTGGATTTGCTAATCAAGAGTTAATACTAAGTGCAAATCAAGTGGATTTTTTCTCACATAGAGCACCATTTGAGAATTGCATTCAGTCCTTTTGGGATTTGTATATTCGGCTCAAAAAAGCCAATACCCAGACAGAGAGAAAATTGATAGCTTCCTTATTCAAGCAAAGCCAAAAGGTTTTAGAGTTGGAAAAGCTAAATCAAGATTTCAAATACAAGACACAACTACTAGAGTGTGAAAAGAACATGTATAAAGAAATGCTTGATAGTATCAAGGAACTTTTAAACAAAAATAAAGAAGAGTAATATGGGAATACCAAATAACATACTATGCAGTAACTGCATGTTGATTGCTGTTACCCAATCAAATGTCTGGTTCATTGAAGAACTTTTCAGACATGATGATGTGAAGAAGTATTATGTATTAAGGGATGATCATGCAGCAAACATCAGGTCATTTTGCCAATATATGGTAAATAGCAACATTCAAAATGCTTCTTCTGCAGAACTTCTCATTTCAACAAGTAATGCTGGATATTTGTGAAGAAAATATAGCCTCGACAAATGTTGCAAAAGAATGTGGTTTTTCTAAACCTGATGACAGAACAGGATACTATAATATATATCTTATGTTCTCAATAAGAGAATGAGTATTATCCGCATAAAAGCATTCAAGAATATGGTACAAGATAGAATATATAATTACTTCGAGCGCAATCCACAACTTCATGTGCTCTTCATCTTCGACAGGATGAATATCATCCAGAACGAACTGGATGAGATGAAGGAGTGGAATGACGACTATATATATAAGGTGTTTGATGGTGCTTGGTTTAATGCCAAATATGCCATCGAGAACGATTGGAAGGACAAGCATGTGGTTCTGCTCTTCCCTGAACAGGTATATCCTCATTCTGAGGAACAGCAGCTCAGTTTTCCTCTACTCGATATGCTGAAAGCCAACATGGAATATAAGGAAGAAGACTATGCCAGCTTTATGCAACAGTATAATCTGCCTGAAAAGTTCCGTAAATTCGTGGAGAAGTATATTGGTGAAATTATGTCGTCGAAGATAAGTAACATACTTAATGGACGCATTGATAGCACATCGTTTAGCGAAGATATGGTTTGTCGGGCTTTCATTTCAAATTATCTTAACGAGAAAAAACTGCTGGAATGGGAGCAACTCATTATTAAGATAATTATATTGGATGGTATAGTCGAAGAGAAGAAACGTACAGACTTTTGGTATAAGCTCAGCAAAAATGTGGATGCACAAAAGGCTTTATCTGAGAAATTGGATAAACTCTTTGACTTAGCACTCAACTTTAATGCTGCCATCAAGATGAAAAGCGTGGCAGAGAGCTTGAAGTATAATAGCATTACGCAGCTACTGGATGCTGTGCCAGGCGATGCCTATAAGCAGTACAAAATCAGCAATTCGGTGATACTTGACCAGGTGAACAAAATCTATGAGTTGGGTACACAAGACCGCCAACTCTCAGAGAAGTTTGCCCAGGCTATGACCATATTGGCTGCAGACATCAAGGAAGAGGAAATCATCAATATCTATGGCATTGACGCGAACTACTACTACCTTACAGAGTCACTCTGCTGGCCTATACTGAAAGAGATTGCTGAAGAAAAGCTGATGGCTGACCCTGAGCTGGTGAACGACCGCATGCGTGAGTTGTCATTGAAACTTCCTGTAGATAGTGACATTCAAATTGCAATCCGATTCATTGAGCAATCGGCTTTATACTATACTCTGGTAAAAGGCTTTGGAACACTGAAGCTGAATAGCACCAAGGAGTATGTTGAGAAATATACAGAAGAGTTCTATTTGGTAGACCTCTACTATCGTCGTACATTGGAAGCATACCACAAACTCATTACGAAGGAGAATCCTATAGAACAGACGTTGAGTGTAGCGAAGCGGCAACTGGATTTAGATTATGCAAAGATTACGAACATTCTAAACCTTGAATGGTTGACGTGCGTTGCAGAAAAGGGTGCATGGTTTACTGAAACTGGATTAAAGCGCCAAGAAGACTTCTATAAAAACGAGTCAGACACGAGCATGAAGCAAGTTGTCATTGTATGCGATGCGCTGAGATATGAAGTGGCAAAGGAGCTGATGCAAGAGTTGGCAAAGGAGAAGCATATTGCTACCATTAGTGCATACCAAGCTATGTTGCCTACTGAAACTAAGTATTGCAAGCCTGCCCTTCTGCCTCATCACTCGCTGAGGTTAAATGGCACAGACTTGATGGTAGATGGAAGTTTGCTGACAACTACCGAACTGCGTACTGCCCATTTGAACAAATATCGGGAAGGAGCCATCTGCACACGCTATGAAGATGTGATGAATGGTGACTCACAATCCATGCGTGAACTCTTTAAACGTCCATTGGTGTATATCTTCTATGACACGATAGATGAAGCTGGACATTCACAAAGTCCGTTCGAGGTTATCAGTGCTTGCAGAAAGGCTATTGAACAATTAAAAGTATTGGTAAAGCGTCTGCATGCAACATGGAATGTGGCGAATGTGCTTCTCACCGCTGATCATGGTTTCCTCTATAACGACATGAAGTTTGAAGAGAAGGATAAACATAGCATTACAGACTCAGCCATTGAGAAAAAGACAAGATATTATCTCACAGATAGCAACGAGGCTTTTGAGGATATAGTGAAATTCCCGCTCGACAAGGTGTCGTCTATCGAGAGTGCTACACCTTTACAAGTTGCTGTACCCATAGGAACGAATCGTCTGGCTGCACCAGGTGGCTACAACTTTGCTCATGGTGGTGCTTCTATACAAGAAATGATTATTCCTGTCATCAAGAGTCAGTTGCGTCGCACTAACAAGACTGAAAAGGTGGGCGTTGCTCTGATGAGTCACAACCTGAACATGGTGAGCAGTAGATTGAAGTTCCAGATGATACAGTCGGAAGCGGTAAGTATGACTGTGATGGAACGCAAGGTTGTTTGCTGCATTTATAATGGCGACGATCCTGTAACCCAGGAAAAGGAAGTGACTTTGAATAGTACTGATGCAACAAACTTGAACAATCGTGTATTCGATGTAACTCTCAATTTAAATAAATCGGTCAAAGCAAGTATGTTACAGCTTAGAATCTACGATGTGGATGACAAACTGAACCCACTTGTACGTGAGACCGTGAAGAATAATACGATGATTGAACAAGACTTTTGATTTAATGAATAATGAATAATTAATAATTCGCCATTCGGATTATACCTTGCAATTGTTCATTGCTCATTATTCATTACTCATTATTCATTGTTCATTAATTAGGAGGATGTCATCCGAATGGCAAATTATTAATTATTCATTGTTCATTATTCATTAATTAGGAGGATATCATCCGAATGGCAAATTATTAATTATTAATTATTCATGTTCGACGGATTTATTGGCAAAATAGTAAGAAAGGATTTGGCTTTCCTCGTGAAGGGCGGCCTGCCTGTTCCTACATACGTGTTAGAATACCTATTGGGGCAGTATTGCGCCAGCGATGATGAAGAAATCATCAACGAAGGTTTGGAAAAGGTGAAACAAGTTATTCAAAATAACTATGTTCACCGTGCTGAAGCAGAATCAGTAAAGGGCATCATACGTGAGAATGGCAAACATCGCATCATAGACAAAGTAACCGTTGTACTCAACGAGAAGAATGATGAGTACCAAGCAACATTTGCTAATTTGGGTTTGTCAGGAGTACCAATAGGGTCTGACTACGTGCGAAAGAATCCCAAACTGCTTAGTGGCAATGGCGTTTGGTGCATAGTAACTATTGGCTACATCAGTGGTGAAAGTGTCAAAGTGAGATGGGAAATACAGACGTTGAAGCCTATCCAGATTTCGAATATCGACCTACAAGAATATATTGACCAACGCAAGAACTTCACCACAGAAGAATGGATTGACTTTTTGATGCACACAGTGGGACTGAACCCTGAAGCAATGAACCGTCGTGAGAAATTCATCACGCTGGCTCGTTTGCTCCCTCATGTTGAGAACAACTTCAATTTCATGGAATTAGGTCCTAAGGGAACAGGTAAGTCGCATGTATTCCAGGAACTATCTCCTTATGGCGTGCTGGTTAGTGGTGGTGACGTAACCTCAGCCCGACTCTTCGTGAAAATACAAGGTAATAAAGAAATTCTTGGATTAGTTGGTTATTGGGATGTTGTGGCATGGGATGAGTTTGAGCAGCAGAAAGGTCGCAATGTGGATGCTGTGCTCATTGACACTATGCAGAACTATCTTGCCAACAAGTCGTTCAACCGTGGTAAGGGAACCCACGAGGCAAGTGCATCTATGGCTTTTGTAGGTAATACGAAGCATACGGTTCCATATATGTTGAAGAACAGCCATCTGTTTGAGAGCATTCCTACCCAATTCATCAAGGGTGCGTTCCTCGACCGAATTCATCTTTACAATCCTGGTTGGGAAATTAAGATGTTGAAGAAGAATAGTTTCTCAAAGGGATATGGTCTTATTACTGACTACATTGCTGCCGTGCTTCACAAAATGCGCAATGATGACAGAACCGCTGTACTGAATGACTATGCAAAATTTGATGGTTCACTTTCAGAGCGTGACCACCTTGCTATTCGCAAAACATTCTCAGGCATGATGAAACTCATCTATCCTGATGGGAAGATGACTGACCAAGAGGCTTATGAGTTGGTTGACTTTGCTGCAGAAGGTCGTAAACGTGTGAAGGACCAACTCTATGTGATTGATGAAACTTTCAGGGCAGAACCTGCAAAGTTCAAGTACATCAACCTGAAAACAGGCATTGAGATGCGTGTGGAGACTTTGGAGAAAGTGAGCAATCAGCTTATTGTACCCATCAACGCTCCAACAATGCCCAATGGAGAGCTGACAGATGCTGATGCACAACCAATGAATGAAGGTATGCCAGAAGATACTGCGCATAAGCAAGGTGAAACCACAACTCATGTGGGTAAACACCCTCGCATTCCTGTACTTCAAGAGAAGTGTATAAATTTCAGAATGGGACAGACTGGTGTAAGCTACGAGAAACTCTTTGCTCCATACATGGCTACAGCAAATGAAATTACAGTTGAAGACCCCTACATCAGAGCTCCTTGGCAGGTAAAGAACTTTATGGAATTTGCCTTAATGCTAATCAATACGCGTCCGGTAGATGATTTGAAACTTAACCTCATCACGAACGAAGAGGAAGAGAAAATTCCTGAATTGATAGACAAACTTGATGACATCAAAGACGATCTTGCTTCGTATGGCATTGAGTTTACTTATAAATTCAGGGACTTCCATGACAGATGCGTTAAAACTGATACTGGATGGACAATTACACTTGGGCGTGGGTTGGATATGTTTGAGAAATATGCCCCCTACTCTATTGCATCCTCTAAACAAGAGATGCGTAAGTGTAAAGAGTTTACTGCAACATTCATGAAAACAAAAAACGTATAACGATTTGTCAAAGCTAAGTAAAAATGCATTCGCCATAATGGCAATGTGTGAGAATACAAAAGAGCCTTTCGGCATCACTGTTGATCCTCGTGAAGGCTGTTACGCTTTCGCTTGGGCCTTTAAAATTAAAAAGGAACAAGCGAAGAGAGAAGGTTACGACCATACCCATGTTCGAGGTGCCGTTATTTTAGATGAAAACTTCAATGGTTGCCCTTATTGTGGATCAAAAAATTTCTATATTTGCAGTAAATGCGGTAAAGTAGTTTGCTATCATGGACAAGAAGTTGTTACATGTCCTAACTGTGGTAGTTCTAACACACTGCAAGCTGCTAAAAATGTAGATTTATCTGGTGGTGGTTTCTAACACCTACTTAATAAAAGACGAATGATATGATAGAATTAAAAATAGGCGAAAGTGTTAGTTTAACTAATGGTACACAAGCTAAGATTGTAAAAGAACTTGGTCGTGGAGGACAAGGAATTGTTTACCTTGTTGAAGTTAATGGGCAGAATATGGCCTTGAAATGGTATTTCAACAATATGGGAGACTGGTTCTACCGCAATTTGGAAGAGAATGTAACTAAGGGAGCTCCATCCGAGGCGTTCCTATGGCCAGAATTCTTAACAACGAAACAAAAAGGTACCTATGGTTATATTATGAAACTTCGTCCACAAGGCTATTATGAATTCGGGCAATACCTTCTAGCTCGTGCAAAATTCAAAAGCTTTGAAGCGATGGTCAATGCTGCGATGAAGATTTGTGAGGGATTTAAAGCCCTACACCTTTCAGGATTGAGCTATCAGGATTTGAATGATGGTAACTTCTTTATTCACCCTGACACAGGTGATGTGCTTATCTGCGACAACGACAATGTTGCACCAGAAGGCGTAAGTTCTGGTATTCTCGGCAAAGCCCGATATATGGCTCCTGAAGTGGTTACTGGTAAAGCAATGCCTAGCAAACAAACCGACAGATATTCTCTTTCAGTAGTTCTGTTCTTGTTGTTTTATGCGAATCATCCACTTGAAGGTGCTCGCGTGCTGGCTTGTCCATGTATGACAGAAAAGTACGAAAAACTTTTCTATGGAAGCGAACCTATCTTTATATATGATAAGGTCAACGCCAACAACAGACCTGTTCGTGGTGTACATAATAATGTCTTACGTCGTTGGAATGCTTTTCCTGCAATATTGAAGGATACATTCACTCAGGAATTCAGTTTGGAATGTCTTAGCGATCCCAACAAACGAAAACTTGAAAGACAATGGCAGAATGTTATCCAGCAATTACGAGATATGCTCGTTGTTTGTTCGGAATGTAAAGACGAAACGTTTGTAGCAGATGCTAATACACCCAAGTGCATGTGTTGTGGTAAATCGTTCCATATAGCTGGTACATTACAGATTAACGACCGTAAGGTGCTTTTAACACCAAACACGAAAGTTTACGTGGATATGGACAATAAACCAGATATTCAAGTAATAAATGTGCCTGGAGACCGTTATCCTATACAGTTGAGAAATATTACAACCAATAATTGGGTTGTAGAAACTCCTTCTGGAAAGATAAGGTCGGTTGAACCCAACATGTCTATGCCAGTAAAAGCAGGACTGAAAGTCAATTTGACTGGTGCCATAAAAGGTGTGATTATTTAACAGATTATTATATAACATTTTAATATTTACAACTATGGGACTTTTAGATAATGAAAGCATTCCAAGAAGAAAAATGATTCTTTTCTTTGTAATCGATACCTCTGGTAGTATGGTAGGTTCAAAGATTGGTAGTGTTAATGATGCTATTGAAAACGTTTTGCCAATGATTGGTGAAATCTCTGATGAGAATCCTGATGCGGAAATCAATGTAGCAGCATTGGAGTTCTCTACTGGAACTCATTGGCTTTATGACGAGCCTAAAGAAGCGAAAGATTTTATTTGGCAAAAAGTTGAAGCTGATGGCTTAACCTCCCTCGGTGAAGCTTGTGAGGAGTTAAATAAAAAGCTTTCGCGTTCAGGTGGTTTCATGCCAACTTCAAGTGGAAGTGGCTACTTTGCTCCCGCAATTATTCTGCTTTCAGATGGTGGTCCAACTGATAATTTCGAAGGAGGCTTGAAAGTTCTTCAAGGCAACAGTTGGTACAAGAGTGCCATTAAAATTGCTATTGCCATTGGTGATGATGCAGACAAGGATGTATTGAAGCAGTTCACAGGTTCTTCTGAAGCTGTTATTACAGTTCACAACATTGATGCATTAAAGAAGATGATACGCATCATTGCTATCACCTCATCACAAATTGGAAGCAAGAGCACCTCTGCAACAGACGCAACCAAGCAGGAGCAAGTTATTGATAAGGTTAACGAAGCTGCAGCAGATGTTACTGGTGCAGAAACCGCAGTGACTCCAGCACCTGCTGGTACCGACAACTATGATGAATGGGATTAAATTCAAATATAATATCATGAATAGATGAACCATATTTATTCTTGCTGTAAGGGAGAGAGCCATATTCTCTCAGGAAAACCTTGTCAGGACTATGCCTATGCGGAAAGTTCTGACAAACTCTCCATGGCAATCGTCTCTGATGGTCATGGGGGAGAACGCTATTTCAGAAGCGACCATGGCTCTCATCTCCTTGTTGATATCACAAAAGAATCTGTCCGTTCATTTGTAGAGACTATTGCAGAACAAAAAGAATGCATCTTTAAGGAACAACCATTTACTCAATATATAAAAGAAACTTCTACTGACAAACAAGTAAATTCTAAAGCTCATAAGATGTTGATGTGGTTATTTTCATCAATAATCAGTCAATGGAATGTGGCTATAGCTAAACATGCTATTGAGAATGACTTGACAGAATGGGAATTATCTCATGTGGAAGAAAAATATAGAGAAGAGTTTTTGAAAAAGCGTAGTGATCCTGAAGCGACATTCGAAAAAACATACGGATGTACGCTAATAACATACGTTCAAACTTCAAGCTACTGGTTCGCCTTTCAGATTGGGGATGGGAAACTTGTCAAAATGAGTATAATAAACGATAAGCTACATTGTGACCAACCTATTCCCTGGGATAGCAGATGCTTCTTGAACAAAACTACCTCAATATGTGACTCAAATGCTATAGAAGAGTTTAGATATTGCTATCAAGGAGATGGCTTCTACCCTACTGCAATGTTCTTAGGGTCGGATGGATTAGATGATTCGTATGGTGATGGAGAACTGCTTTATAACTTCTATGCAAATCTTTTCAAACAGATAGCTAAATCTGGTAATGAAGAAGCTTGCAATGTGCTAAAACGTTCTCTTCCGAAAATCAGTAAAATTGCTAGCAAAGATGATATCTCTGTTGCTTGTATATATGATGATTCTAACTTAGAACATGATTTCTATGCGATGTGTCGTTACCAGCGTGACTTATTTAATAAGGAACGCGAAAAACTTTTAAACGAAAGCTTTATACTTAAACAAAAAATAGAAAGCTATGGTTCTGAATCAACACTTGATGAAAGTGCTAGAATAAATCTATTATATACAAAAAAGGATCAAGAAAGAGTGGACCAGAAATTGAAGAAAGTATATAAGAAACTCAAAGAATTAAAAGAGGAAGAGGATCGTTTCTATAAAAATCTTCATCCACAAAAAATAACCAAGCAGGATAAATGCGACAAAACAAAAACATTGTCGGACATTCTGAAAAAAAAGTAATAGACTATGGGTACTTGTAAGTATTGCGGTAAAGACGCTGGATGGTTCTCGCATTCACATAAAGAATGTAAAGAAAAGCATAATCAAGGTGTGAATGACTTTGCTGCTGTGGTTAGTGCGTATTTTACGATGCGCACAACAGCAGTTGGGGTTCAGCAGTCCAAACAACGTCTAAGGGTAACATCCTACCTTTCTGATGATGATGTATGTAATATAGCAAATGCAGAAATCAGACGCTATACTGCAAGTATTCATCGTCCATACGCTCCTTCTTCAATGAAATTGATGGATGAGTTTTTGATTGCTATAGGTATAAGTTATGGTAAAGTGAACAAGAATGGCGCAGTGAATGAGTTTACAAAAAAACTCATGCGAGGTTTTATGGTTGAGTATTTTACAGGACATTTGACGTTGCCTATTGCTCATCAACGATGTGAGAAAGTGTTAGGAAAATTCCCAATGATACAATCAGACATTGAGGATGCTTATCTCTATGTACTCAATAAGGCTGCTACAAATTTTACAAAAAATGGTTCCATTTCAAGTTCCAATCAGCAAAAGATTGATGACTATGTTAACTATCTGCAGTTGCCTATCAACAACCTTCCAACTCAATATCAGAACAGCGAATTAAGTAAGTTAGGTCAGATGAGTATTTTACAAAAACTCCAAAACGGCATATTACCTTCGAACAATATGCCTGCTCCAATTATGTTAGGCAAAGGAGAAGAAATATTATGGACCTATAATGGTGTTTCAATGTATCAGGAGAAAACCGTAAAAGAATATGGTGGACGAAGAAGCGGCTGGTCATTCCGAGTAGCAAAAGGAGTTACCTATCATACGGGGGGCACTAAGATTAAACCCATAGAACATACGTTTATGGATTGCAAAGGTATAGGTACACTTTATATCACCAATAAAAACCTCATCTTTCAAAGCACGACATCTGCACAAAAGGTACCTTATTCTAAAATAATAGGTGTTACACCCTATAGCGATGGTGTTGAAGTTCACAGAGATGGAGCCAACATGAAACGTCTTACCTTTCAAGGCTTTGACAGTTGGTTCCTGATGAACGTAATTTCTCTAATTGCAAATATGTAAGTAATTTTTTACATATTACTAAGCACAATAAAATATGACAACATTATACGATGCCATAAAGAAGGCGATTCAATTATTTGGCCATGAAATTCTAACAGAAAGGAAGATTGTGAATATTCTGTCAGATTATGGTGCATTTGCAACGTTGCCAACCACCAAAACTGTATTGAAAAATATGGTGGAAGGTGGATATTGTCAAAAAATATGTGACCTCGGAAAAAAAAGGAGTCTGTTTCTATGGACAAGTTCTCATTCATTACACCGACCCAAAGGAGATGATTGGAAAATTAAATTAGCTTCGTTAGCAACCCTTATTTCCCAACAAGAAGAACTTGACAAGAGGGTTGTGATTTATGTTATAGACTGCATCATATATGGCTTAGAATGGATGGAAGAAACACCATCATTAACCAAAGGTGATTCGAAAAGCCAAATTGTAGCCAACTACAATGTTTCACCCCAAATGGGACAGCAAATAACTACTGGCATAAACACAAACCCCTCGAATGGCATAACCTATCAACAAATTAAGGACATACAATTTGTTGTTATGAATATTAAGCCTTTTCATGCAGAGGTGTTTATTGATGGCATACAGCAGTATGTCTCTAATGGGGTTATGGCTACTGAGTTGGCAATCGGAACGCATAATTATGAAATAAAAGCTACATCCTATAAGTCGCAAAAGGGGACTTTTACCCTTTCAGCCAATAGCAAGACGGTATTGAATATTCAACTTGAACTCGAAGAACAAAATATAGCTTTGTCTATTGTGGCAGATGACAAAGACGCAGATATTTTGATCAATGGCTCTATTTGTGGTAAAGGGATGTGGAATGGCTTGGTTCATGCAGGCGAGGTGTACATAGAGTGCACAAAACCCAAATACCAATCTTATACCGAGAAAAGAGTTTTAGGTGCTCAGCAAAAAGTGAATATACACATTCCTGCCCTACAACCTATTTGTGGAAATCTCAAAATCAACGTACAACCTTATGGTTCAGAGGTTTTTATTAACGAAAAGAGTATGGGAACAACACCCCTCATGGTAACAGGTATGTCCATCGGAATTAGAGCCATTCGCATAACCTCTCCTGAAGGTGTTGACTATAACACAAACGTCGAAGTAAAAGAAGGACAAGTAACCAATGTTAATCATATTATTCCTTCCTTATTTTTAAAAGACTATTCAGAAGTCAAGATCGGTGACTATTTCTATGAAGATGGTAGCATCTCTCATAAGTTAGCGAAAGGTAAAAAAGCGGTGGGCCTTGTATTCAGCCTTGAAACGTCTAAAGAAGAAAAGAAACAGGGTTGGACACATGGTCAGATTGTAGCCCTTGAGGATGCGAAAATGGATGTTACTAACTACTTGACTTGGGGAATTCCAACGAAGGAGATCCTACGACATGCAGTTATAATTCCTAACGTTATAAAATACATGTTAGGCGTCAACGATAAAGGATATAAAATAGCACATCAAGACTGTGTTGTCAATAATGAAGATTTCGCACCATTCTATATAGCCTCTAAATACGATGCACCTTTACCATTTGGACTTACATCTGGATGGTATTTGCCCAATCTTAGACAATGGTATAGTATCTGTGAGAACACTCTTTATAATTGGGATGTAATATGGTCTGATTTAAAACTATTAGATAGAAGCTTTGCAACTTCCTCTTTAGTGGATAAAGACACTGCTTGGGTATGTAAAATAGGTTATAGGGAAAAGACATTCCCAACGAAGGATATAAAAAACTATTTAGGAAAGGACCCTAAAGCATATCGGGATGATAAAATGCATGTACGTAGCGTTGCTGCATTTTAGTGGGCTCATTAGGGTAAGTAGCATATTGAATTGTTGCATAAGCAGCATTTTTGCGAGTATTCGACATTTAGTAATATGCAAAAAATAACTTGTGCAACTTTTAATGGGGACTCCTTAATGATAACAAGCTATTATCAAATTCTGCGCAAGTTCTTTTTTGAACATTCCTTACTTGCAAAAAGTATTATGAATAGAGAGTAGATATATGAATACATTACATAGTTGCCTCGCCTACTATTTCCTTACCATCAATGCAGTTGCTTTCATTATATATGGCATTGACAAATACAAGGCTAAGAAAGCTAAATGGCGCATTTCGGAAGCCACACTTTTGTTGTTGGCTGTTCTTGGCGGAAGTATTGGGACATGGATTGGAATGAAAGTTTGGCACCATAAAACGATGCACAAGAAATTTAAATATGGCATTCCTGCCATTCTGCTCATGCAGATTGCACTGATAACGTATTTACACGTGAATTTTTATTTTTGAACGCCACAAATAACCATTAAGATGTCATGAATTTGCATGATGATCTTTTGGAGCATTTTTTGTAAACAAAAAGTCTATTGATTAACTTGGGCAAGTTAATTGATTAACTTTGCCTTTTCTATTGATTAACTCGTACGTTTTAATTGATTGCTCCGAAAAGGAGGTATTGAATACGGATTTTGCTGATGGGACTGATTTCTTTCTTTTTGGATTGAGGAGGATGAAAAAGAAGATCGTTTCTTGCAAAAAATAAGTTTTATCGGTTTCTATCAAAAAGACAAACCTAAAGTGTCGGAAAAAAGTATGTTGACATACTTTGCCATTTAAGTTAACTTACTTTGCCAAGTAAGTTAACATACTCGAATATGTTAGCTAAACTACTTTTTTGAAGGCTGTCTTACCCTGATATAGGTTGACACATTTTCTAAACATTAAAAATGCGAGAAAATGC
>ERZ1026856.1163-NODE-1163-length-13816-cov-28.650171_pt1 | contig 13816 bp, 15 predicted proteins | sample MGYA00380158_ERZ1026856 | MGnify/ENA primary metagenome ERZ1026856 (study PRJEB33269, sample SAMEA4719794) | human gut metagenome | biome: human-associated habitat; feature: organic feature; material: feces | place: Cameroon | collected 2013-10 ...
ACGAAGCAAGCGGAATCCGTGAAGTCTGGTTCACCCCTCACATCATGGAAGATGTTCCGAATGAGCCTGAAGAACTCCGCCGGGTCTTCGAAGATTTCAAGGAGAAGTATCTTCTGGATTTTGCCCAGAGACATCCTGGAAGTCAGGCATCAGGAGCAGAAGGAGCGAAGCCATCTTCTGCTACCGATGCAGAGCCCCTTCAGCTGCATCTCGCAGCCGAGAACATGCTGGATGCCCTTTTCGAGCGCCGCCTCAAGGCTGGCAATCTCCTGCCCCTGGCTGAGAAATACCTGCTGGTGGAAACCAGCATCTTTGCCCCACCGATGAATTTCCGTGGACTGCTGGAGCGCATCAAAAACAAGGGCTATACCCCGATCCTGGCTCATCCCGAGCGTTACCTCTATATGAAGAAAGAGGATTACGAGGCACTCAAGGCGCAGGGCATCCTGTTTCAGCGCAACCTATACAGTCTCCGCGGTCAGTATGGAGAGCGGGTGCAGAAGCGGTGCCGACAGCTCCTGAAATGGAACATGTACGATTTCGTGGGCACCGATCTCCATCGCCTAACCTCGGCAGGACTGAACACAGAAGGCTGATGCTACGGCAGTGAGAATGGTGATGATGAGATCAATGATCTTCTTGACGCTTTCTTTTTTCATGTGAATTGGAAAATTGAGATTAATAACAAGTCTGACTGAAAGCGGTGGATTGCAAATCCACCGAAACAAAAGGGGGAAAGTCTAGTGGCGGACCGTTTCGGCGGATTTGCAATCCGCCGCAAAAGAAGATGAGCCAGGACTCGCAGATATCCTTTCATAGCTGTATTTTAGATATTTCCGGGCTTCATCATGGATGCTTGCAGCCCCCTTGTAGCTATAGGAATATCCCTGACGCCATCCTGGCTTTATCTCATTCTCAGAACTTTAAAAATTTACATTGTCACCACTCTCTGATGAGTCTCCACCGCCACCGGTTTGATTCTCATCAGTACCCGAACCTGACGGATTCTTGTCCTGGCCGGTACCTCCAGTACCTTCAGTGGCTCCGGTACCACCGGCGTTATCACCCGCAGAATCCTCGGAATCTACTCCCGGAACCTGCATCTCGCTGGCAAGGAGAGAGGAAACCTTCTTCACTTCCACATCCAGGTTGCCGGCAGCCAGCTCGCCGGTACCACGGCTTCTCAGCTTGTAGCCCTCGATGTTCTTGGCGATGCTGAATTCCTTCTCAGACTTCGCACCCACCTTGTTCTTGATACCGATGGAGAAGATGGCGAGGTCGTCGATCTTCACCGAGATACCCTGCAGGCAGAGCTCCTTGATGCAGAAAGCCATGTCGGTAATCATACCCTTGATGGCTCCCTTGGAGAAAGGAGTGTTGTGGCCCGCCATGTGAGCGGCAAGACCATCCACACCCATCATCTGCGTAGTGATGGCATAAGCATACCACAAGCCCTTGGCATCGGGCAACTTCTCATTCTTGTTCTCTTTCAATGTGTACAAAAGCATAAGCAATAACGTTTTAAATGAAACACGATGCAAAGATACGACATTCGGGAGCCGCAACTCACACTTCCTGATGCATCCTCACGCTTATTGCCATATTCTGCCATCTTCTCACTTTTTCCGTTTTCCCGGATTCTAGGGCTCGCCCAGGAAGTCGAAGATGATGGCCACCTGACGGGGAAAGAATCCCTTGTCCGATTTCCGGTAACCCACCTCCAGAAGCTTCCTGTAGAGTGGGGTACACTTCTGGATCCATCTTCTCAGATGGGCGTTGGCTACTTCCGGAGATGAGTCCGGAAAATACAGCAGGGCTATCTCCTGCTTGGTATAATATCTGATTTCTGGTTCGTTCTGCATTCTATATGATGAGTTGAAGGGTTAGAGATGATAAGTATCTTGGTTTTCGGAAAAAACAAGATACTTACCGCAAAAAGTAAGTCACTTATGGGGCGTAAGCCGGTCAGTTCCGGTCGTCCTCCCATTCCGATGGCGATACGATGGCATCTGTGTTCATCTCGCCCACCTCCTTCTCTATCACGAACCAGCCCATGCCTTTCGATCTGCGCTTTCTCTCGAAACCCAGACGCAGCAGGGTACTTGCCAGGTTCTGCTGGTAGATATACCGGCTCAGGGCAGGACAGCCGCCAATGCGCTCCAGAATCTCCGAAGAATAGCGGAACTTGATGTATCTGGCTTCCACGTCCTTGCCAGGCACGCGGTAGTAGCGCAGAATCTGGTCCTCCATATAGTTGGAGATCATGAACATCTTGTTGTGCTCGCGCATCACCTCGATATCCTCGGTGGTGAGCCAGAATACCCAGCCATCCTCGTGCTTGCGCTGGCGCTCCATCACCTCCTTGCCCAGAGCCACAGCCTGGGCATATACGTGCTGGTAGTCGATGGGATGGTCTATCGGACTGTCGATCGACTCGATGAGCCAGGGTGAGTAGCGGCGGTTCTCTTCCTCGCTGATAATCTGCACGCTGTTGCTCGTGCCGCACATGGCAGCACGGTGGGGCAGCTCCGTACGGTACTTGTCGTAAGGGCGGCGGATGGAGAAGAAGAGCTTCGTTACGCAGCTCTTGAAGGCACTCAGGTTCTTGCCGAAAGCCGTCTCAAACTCGTCGAGACACATCAGCGCCTTGCTCGCCATCGCCTCCATGAAGTCCTTGTCGGTATAGCTTGCCGTAGATTCATTGATGAAGTAATCGTGCAGTATCTTAGGCAGCAGCTTGTCGAAGAAGGTGGTCTTGAAGAGACCGCCCTTGCCCACGAAGATAAGGATGGTCTGACCTACCACGGTATCCGTTACCCAGGTCACCACCATGGCTACAAACCATTTCTTGAAGAAGTATCTGAAATCTTCCTGCGTATGGTGGGCACCATCCGTATCTGCAATGTGAATGCGGTCGGCGAGCATCTGAATGTAGTCAGTCTTCCCGTCCCATGCCGGGAGAGCTGTGAGATAATCGAGCAGAGGATTGTACTTCTCGCTGAAGTCGCTGTTGATGAGGGAGTGGAGCCTGGGTAGCAGCGTCTGCAGTCCATCCTCTTCCATCTCTATCCAGAGAGAGTTTTCTATGTTGTCGTCCATGCGGGTCCAGTGGTGAAACTTGCCCTTGATCACGTCGCGGCTGCATACCTCGTAGTAGCCCGTCACCTCGTTGCGGTGGAACTCGTAGCGCATGCTGAGCCACTGCTTCAACATCTTTATGGATGGCTTCTTGCCGTATGATTCGCCCTTGCGCATAAACTGCCAGGTGCCTCGCTGTTCCTGGTGCTTGTATGCCTGGTTCATCACACTCACCGTCTTGGGATACTGTGCGCTGAAGTGCTGGTCGGCATAGTCGGTAGCCTCCTTCTGGTCGATGTCGTACTTCAGGCAGGTGAGTCCGAAGTTATACACATAGTCGTTGTGGCGGCTAGGCTCGAACGCTTTTCCCCACGTTTCCAGCAGCTTCTCTATCGCTGGGGCAGCTTCGTCGATGGTAGGGATGTGCTTGGCTAGGCTCACCATCTTCTGTGATGGTTTTCTGCGTCGGCTGCTGCGTCGCTCATACTTCTCAGCCATCGACTTCTTCAAGTAGAGTCTCTTGATGTCCTTGGACTCCAGTTCGAAAGGCTTCGAGTTCCAGCAGAAGTAGGCGGTAGGGTCGTGGGCAAGGCCGCACATGCGGGTGATGTCGCAGCACTTCTCATCGGCAGGCACGCCCAGCAGGATGGAGAAGTAGTCCATCGCCTTGCGTACCACCACGTCGAAGAGTTCCACCGCCGTAACCTCCGGGTCATCAAACGGCTTGTAGCGTGCGAGGATTCTGAGTCCGTGACCGCTTGCTGTCACGTATCTCGCCATCACGTATGGGTCCTTGTCGGCCTTTGCGATCACCTCCTGCATCTTCTCCTCGGGAATCTTGTCGATATCCACGGCAAGCCAGTAGGTAGGCTTCTGGATGTTGGCCACCTGCTTACCCTGTCCGTCCATGAGGGCCGAGGCAGTGATGCCCGGCATCATGAGCTTGGTGTTGTCGGCGAGAGCCTTGCTGATAGGTACCTGCTTGCGATAGAGTTCGGTGTGATTCTTGGTCATTTCGTCGAACTTGATGATTCTTACTAGCTCATCCTTGTTGATAAGCTGATGACCTTCGCTTGAAGCGATGGTCCAGAAGAAAGAGGGCATCACCTCTTCTACTTCCTTGTTGATTGAATAGTTTTCATTCATGATCTTTTAATGTTTAAGAATTTTAATCTATTTGCTTCTTATTTACTTTCAGAGTCTTTTAGTCTCTAAGTCGTTTGATTGATTTTTAGACCAGACTGTTTATCGTTTACGGGGGCAAAGGTAGATATAAGATTTGAAGATATTTTTTCAGTACGTCAAAAATGGCGCATATTTACAAATTTTAAATTTTAAACAAGGAAAATGTTCTTTACGGACAAAGTAAATGAGATTGTTCAGGGAATCAAGGATTTCCAGGGCAAGTCTGAGGGGAAAAAATGCTTCCTCATGAGTGTGTAGGTATTTTCATAGAGAAGTTCCACAAGTTTGTAACCAAGGAGTATCACGATGATGAGTTCGAGAATACGCTTACAGAAGAGGAGAAGCATTGGCCCAAGCGCAAGGAGGAGATTACCGAGCGCTTTGCGATTCCGGTACATCTGCTGAAGAGTTACAAGGATCACGATGTGCATCTGGATGTTGACACATTCTTGCAGGTAAAGAAGTGGGTGAAGTCGTATCTTCCTCATTATTTTGCGGGATCTGAGTACAAGAAGCTCTCTGAGTCAGATCAGGCTGCTTTGCTGGCAGAGGCAGAGAAGGAGTTGAATCTCATTCTGAACCGCCTGTTGGATTAACGGAGATTCATCCCGCAGATTTGGATGGATGTAGGGTAAGTGGAATGTACCCTATATATCCGGAAAACCAGTATTTTCAAGTGTTAAAAACGCAAAGTAACTATCTGTAATTCCTTTCTTTACATCTTTTACACGTGCTGTCTATACAAAGTTACAGGTAAATAGGGTACACGCAGATAATAAGTTCCGATTAAGAAGGTGAAATCTGTGGGATAAGATACTCCTCTTGATGTGTTAAAAACCGGAAATATCTTGGCTATTTCAGATATTTCCCTTATATTTGCACCATGTAAGGTACTAAATATTAGAATTATGAGAACGTTCAATTATAATGAAATACAAAATACTCCGATTTGGAACGAAGTAAAGAATTGGAGTGATGATCGGAAAAATGCCCTTATAACATTGCTGTATTCAACGATGAAAGGTATTAATCCATATGAAGTTCCAGAAGACAAAGTACAGGCTTTCGTAAATGATATGCCTCATGAAGTTTTAGAAATGGCTTCAGAGTACGCCATTAAGGAAAGTCGTTCGGGAAGAGGTCTTTCTCATTCTCAGGCAATGGAAAAGATTAAGGAGCAAAGAGGATGGAAATAATTTGGTCTGAAATGGCTCTCCATCAACTTGATGGAATTTTGGACTATGTAGAAGAACATTTTGGGGCTTCTGTATCTCGTACAACCTTAGATGACATAAATTCTAAGGTAGGGCGTTTATTGCTGTTTCCTGAATCTGGAACTCCAGACTATAGCTATTCTTCAAAACTCTTAAACGACAAGGTTTTAATTCGACATTTGAACATAGGACCAAATGTTGTTTATTATAACATAGATGGAGAAATCATTAATATTATGGTGATAGCTCATTACAGGCAGTCAACTGTTACTGTTGCAAAAATGATTAATCGCTTCATCGAGCATCATACGAAATAAAGTCATCTGTCAGATGTTAAACTCTCACAAATCGCCTTTCCACCCCTGGCGGTCCCATCCCGCATAACCTGGCGAGACCTTTGATGGTCCGCCAACCTTATAGCGTAGCGGTTCGAGCACCGGGTAGGGCGGTTTTCCTCTTCTTCCCTGAGGGGAGAAGACCGAGATGAGAGGTGGAGCCTTCTTTAATGGTAAAGAAGGACGGGATGATTTTAGAACAAATCTCTTTGCAGGAGAGACGGAGAGGTAGAAAAAACTCTTATAATATTAATTTCAAAACAAGTTTTACTCAATCAATATCCAGGTAAGAATACCCTAAAAGCGATTCTTATCTGGTAAGGACTCTATGTGGTTATATTTTTAAAGATATGGATAAGTATTCTGTGTGGAGTATCCTCTTGGTTCTATTCGTTTTTCTGCTATTTTTCGCTTCTCTAGGTTTTGTTTGTACCCATTGGTCATGTTGGACTATTAGAGGAACGTTCGGTGATTCTTTTGGTGCTCTCAATGCTTTGTTCTCCGGCTTGGCATTTGCTGGTCTTATCGTGACCCTTATTATGCAGAAGGATGAGTTGAGCATGCAGCGCGAAGAGTTGGATGAAGCCAAGCAGGAACTGCGTCAGCAGAGTATAGAGTTCAAAAAGCAGAATAAGACATTGAATCTTCAGCGTTTTGCGAATACCTTTTTCAATATGCTTAATTTGCAGGAAACGATAACAAGGAATTTGCATTATGATTGTCCTGAAGGTGGAGATCCCTTTGAGTGTGATGGAAGAATGGTATTCAATAAATTCTACACGTATAAAATGTTGGATTTTGATGAAAACATTAGGGGAATCGGGCTGTATTTACAGCGTAAAGGCTTGCATCAATATTCAAGAGTTCCTGATATAGAAGTCTTTGATCATTACTTCAGACATCTTTACCGCATCTTTAAGTTTGTAAATGAGTCTCCTCTGATAGATACAGAAGAGGAGAGATACGATTATGCCTGTATTGTAAGATCCCAGCTTTCGGAATATGAACTTCTAATGTTGTTCTACAATAGTTTGCTGGAGGAAAATGTAAAGTTCAAAACATTAATAGAGAAGTTTGCAGTATTTAATAATATAAGGAGAGAAAAGCTCGCTTCCCGTGACAATGTGCAACTTTACGATGAAGGAGCATTTTCTCATGACTAAAGAATGATTATTTAAAATTTACATTTTATGGATTTTATTATTAGCAATGCTTATACTAAGCAAGATACTTCAAGTACCATTATGGTTATTGGTACTTGTAATGGAAGACGAGTAGTAATAAGATAATCAAAAATACATTTAATACTAGCCTTACTTATCTTAGTAGGGTTATTTTCAATAATAAAAAATAGAAATGGATATGGATAAAGTGATAAAAATGGTTGACGATGGTCAGCTCTGCCGATGGTTATATAAGTATAGAAGCTTATCGGATGGATCTAAGGAATATACATTAGATATTTTTCGCAAGTGCGAGTTATATTTCAGTGCCCCTCAAAATTTTAATGATCCGTTTGATTGCAAACTGTCTCCAATTATTGGATCTCAAAAGAAATTTGCAGAAGCTATGGCAAAGAGACAGACTCTTAATTATAAGAAAGAGGATGTTGTGTCTTCTTTGAATGCGAATCCGGATCTTTTGCAATATATGAAGGATGCAATAGAAAATGTTATGAATAGACATGGCATCTGTTGTTTTTCAAAAAAGAATGCCGATTTATTAATGTGGTCTCATTATGCAGATTGTCATACAGGCATTTGTTTGGGATTTGATGTCAAAAAGGATCCTGGGTTCTTTATTTTTCCTATAAACGTGAATTATCAGGATGCCTATCCAAAGATAGACATTTCAGAGGAGAGTAAGTATAAAGAGTATGTTTATGCCTTGATGAGTACTAAATATTCGGAATGGTCTTATGAAGAAGAAATTCGAATTATGAAAGATTCTAATAAGGCATATTCTTTTGAACCATCAGCTTTGGTTTCCGTTATTTTTGGATGCAAGGTTGAAGATGCTGTAATAGAGGAAGTAAAACATGTTGTTGAAACTAATCCCAATTTAAAGCATGTTAAGTTTTATAAGGCAGTTATGGATGATACTGACTTTAAGTTAAATATTTCGCAAATTGATTAATAGTCAAATATAAAAATGAAATATGATAATTTCAAGAGTTGTAAAATCAAAACTATTTGGTAATATTTTTAATCAGTTCTTGCTTTATGGCTTTAGCAATATATTGCCATTTTTGTTGATGCCTTATTTGTTGGCAACTATAGGTGTGGCAAAATACGGATTGGTTAATTTTGCTCTAGCATTTTCTTTTTATTTTCAGGTTGTCAATGAATGGGGGTTTGACTTGTCTAATGTAAGGCATGTTGTTAAGAATAGAGATAATTCTAAAGAGTTAAGTAAGATTTTTTGGAGTATTATTGGATGTAAAGGCTTGCTGCTTATTATGTCTTTATTAATATATACTTTGATAATATTTTTGATACCAAAATTTCATGGCAACGAATGGTTGTATTTTTGGGCTTTCATTCGTTTGTTTGGTATCATAATTACTCCATTTTGGTTGTTTCGCTCAATGGAGGATATGAAATATGTTACAAGAATATCCTTGTTGTGCAAGTGTCTTTGTATATTACCGATTTTTTTTATTGTCAAATTGCCAAGCGATTATAATTGGGTGATGTGTTTCTTTTCATTGGAAGCGTTATCCTCTGGCATTGTTTCTATGCTTATAGCTATTAAAAGATACAGGCTTCAGTTTTATCGTGTACGCCCTCTAGATATAAGATTTTATTTTAAAGATAGTCTTCCATTCTTTACGTCTGTGTTTTTAACGCGTATTTATCAGACATCAAATACCTTTGTTTTAGGATTAGTTTGTGGTGATTCCGTAACAGGTATCTATTCGGCCTCTGAAAAACTACACAATGCCTATGCGTCATTAGTAGCTCCTATGATAAATCATATTTTTTATCCATATTTCTCGAGGGTTAAGAATTTTGTTAGAATAAACAAAATGGTATTGACCATAATTATAAGTAATTTAATAATTTTGATATTGGTTTATATTGTATCACCATATTTAATACCTTTATTTATCAAAGTTGAAGTAAATAATATTATTAATTATTTTAATATCTTTTTATTGGTGCTTGTTTTTAGTGTTTCAAATGAAATTCTAGGCTTCCCATATCTTGGAATATTAGGACATATAAAAGAAGTTAAAGATTCTACATGGTATGCTTCTCTGTTCTATCTTAGTCTTCTTTTGCTTTTTTTGTTCTTTGGTATGGTGAATGTTTTGAATTTGATTCTTCTCTTGTTAGTGACAAACATTGTTAGTTTGTTATTTAGGCTTTCGTTTATTAAAAAGTCTTTAAGTCGAGCATAAATAGTTAATCGTTATGAAGTATAGTTTTTTTTATTTATTTTTATTATGATGAAAGTTTTGATAATTACTCCATCATGGAAAATACTTGGTGGGGTTGCCAACCACTACAAAGGTATGGCTACTTCGGTTCTAGAGGCTATGGCTTTTGGGTTGCCCATACTGACTTGTCCTGTTTGTGGTATTAATGATTTCTTTGAGGAGTCAAAAATGGGCTTCTTTATTAGGCCAAACTCGGTAGATGACATTGTTCAGAAAACAGAATGGTTGATGTCTCATCCCAATAATATCAAAGAAATAGTTGATAATAATTTCTTGTTTGCAAAAAAACATTTTTTGGCAAGTTCTGTTGTGAAACGTTTTGAGACCGACTTGAATAAATATGTTTGATAATTTCGTTTTGATAAAAAGAATATATATATTGTATGTGTTCTTTGTTGTCTTTTTTTTGTTCGTCACGCCAAGTAAGAATCCTTCTTGCTTTCATATATTCATTCAGTTTTATCAAGCAACATTGGTATTGGTGTTAGCTTATTTTTTATTTCAAAGAGAGGTTATAGGGAAAATAGAGTTTAATTTAGGTCTTTTCCTCTATTTAGTAATTCTTATTACCAGTTATAGGTTGCTCAATTACTGTGTTCTTGGTGATTGGCTCGGAGTTGGAGTTGATGGTAGATATTATACCAAACTAGGAACTGACTTCGTTGTACAGAAAATATCTATCTTTGATGTGTTTGAGTTTTTTAAGCAAAAACAGGTAATGCTTGACGATTATGGAATGAGTTTTATAACGACCTCATTCTTTTGGTTCTGGGGGGATGAATGGGGATTTCATCTCCTACCTTATTTAAGTATTATTCCAATACTTGTTGGGGGCGATTACTTAAGGCGTTTAAGCGATGAAATTGATATTTCAAAACGGCAAGGGTATCTGTTGAATTTTATTTGGTGTACCATGTCATATTCATGTTATAATTGTAGTATTGGACTTAAAGAGAATTATATGGTATGCTTTATAATAATTTCTTTGTATTTGATACAAAAAAATATAGAAGAGGCTTCTTTTTTTAGACTCGTGATTTTGATGTTATTTGCTTCAACAATGTTACTTTTTAGAACAGCCTTATTTTATATGTTGATAATTACTTTAATTGTCGCATTCTTTCTAAAAAACGCATTTTTTAGGAAGTATATTTGGTTGTGGCTTGGCTGTGGTATAATTGTTGCCTTGCCGCTTTTGGCTTTGGCTATTAATTACATTGGTGGAGTAAGAGGGGGCGTTTCAGGTCAGTTCGTTAATGATATGTATCAATCGAAGATGAAAATGGGAGGAGTCTTTGCTCCATTTTTGAATACAATAGTTACATTTGTGGGACCAATCCCTAGTTTTATAAGTGATTTCATTAAAGCTAAGTACATCACATTGTTTTCGTTTACTTCTACGATTAAATTATTTTTGTCATTTGGCTATATTTATGCTCTTTATGCCATTGTTAGATATCGCTGTCTTAAGCTCATACCAATAACGATTTTTCTGTTCCTTCATTCTTTAATGATATGGATGATGTTCTATTCTTTACATGATCGATATCAGTGGCCACAATATCCTATAGTTTTGTTGTTGGCTTTTTATGGCTTTAGTGTGTATAGAAGTATTCATTCAGAGGGAACATTGTATAAATATTATTGTTGCTTTGCCATAGCTTGTATTTTATTTTTTAATTTTAGGGTTATATAAAAATGAAAACATTAAGTAATTTATTACGTGAGTTGTTGATTTGTATGTTTAGATTGCTAAAAATGATATATGGTTACGATATAGCAAAGTCTGTTACAGTTTCAATTGAAGCTAAACTTGACAGAACTTATCCTCGTGGAATCCATATAGGTGAGATTAAAGCATAGTATTTTAAAGTATAAAAAATCTTAGTATTATGATAGATTTGTTAGAAGTTATATCTGTAGGACCTGAATTTACCCCACCTAAAGGTGGAATAGCACAGTGTGTTGCTACGTATCAAAAGACTGTTTTCAAAGATTTTAGATATGTTGCTAATTCTTGTAGTGGTTCTGTTTTCAAGAAAGCCATAAAGATGTTTGTTTCCATTTTTCAGCTTTTTATTCTTTTGTTGTTGGATAAAAGAATGCGGATTGTTCATATTCATACTGCGTCTAATAATAGCTTTAGGCGTTCTGCATTTTTTGTAAGAATTGCTAAAGTAATGGGGCGAAAAGTAATAATGCATATACATGGTGGTGGATTCAAAGACTATTATGATGCGAATAAAACGTATGTTTATAGAGTCTTATCCAGATGTGAAGCCATTGTTACGCTTTCATATTCTTGGAAAGAGTTTTATCAAAATACCGTTGGGATACAAAATGTGTTTGTGATTCCAAATATCATATCTGAACCCATCTTGAAAAATGTATCATCAGATGGTAAGTTTCATTTGTTGTATTTGGGGCATATTTGTAAAGCCAAGGGTATATTTGATTTAGTAGAACTTCTTCATGATTGTCATAATGAATATGCCGGCAAGTTAGTACTTGATATTGGAGGCGGAATGTATGAAGAGGAGGAATTACGTATGTTTATTAAAGATAACAATCTGGAAAATCTTATCAGTTTTCACGGATGGGTCTCTGGTTCTAAAAAAATAGATTTGCTGAATAAAGCAGATGCCTTTATTTTACCTTCCTATACAGAGGGGGTACCAATTTCAATATTAGAAGCAGAATCTTATGGATTACCAATTCTTTCTACAAATGTAGGGGGAATTCCAGAAATTGTGTTTAATGAAAAAAATGGTTTTTTGTTTCATCCTGGTCAAACGAATGAAATGAAAGATGCTATAGACAAATTATTGAAAGATTCTAATTTGTGTACTAAGATGGGGGATATCTCAAAACAAATTGTTTTGGACAATCTACCAAACTCAGTAGAGGATAAATTGAATATAATATATAAGATTGTGTTGAATAAATAAATATAATAAAGATGTTTAGAAAAGTTTTTTGTTCGTTTTTAAAAAATAACCCCAAAATAATTTGGGAGTTGCGCTCATTAAGAAGACAACATAAATTTATCAATTTTTCATGTCCCAGTAATTTTTATGAGTATATAGCGTATTCTTCTGTTTATTTTGATAAGAGATGGATTTCGCTGGCTGATAAGTATGAAGTGAGATTCACGGTAAAAAGCCTTATAGGTGATTCTTATTTAAATGAGTTATATGATGTTTGTGACGATGTTTCTGAACTTGATCTTGATAAATATCCTCAGTCATTTGTTGTGAAAACAACAAATGGATGCGCTACAAATCTGATAATCAAAGATAAGGATGCGGAGAATTGGACAGAGTTGAAAGCAAAGTTAAAAAAGTGGCTTAAATATCCATATGGAGAACTTACTGGACAGCCTCATTATTCCTACATTAAACCTCGTGTTATTGTAGAAAAATATATGGAGCAATTAGGTAAAAGCTCATTGACAGACTATAAGTTCTTTTGTATAAATGGTGAACCATTTATTGTTTATGTACATGCCAATAGAAAGAAAAACTCACATCTTTATAGTATTGGAGCATATGATATGGACTGGGTTTCTCAGCCTTCTTTCTTGGCTGAGAATTATCCTCATTTTAACAGTGAAAAGCCAAAGTCCTTTGAACTAATGAAAGAATTAGTTAGAAAGCTGGCGCATGGCTTTAAGTTTGTAAGAGTCGATTTATATGAAATAGATGGAAAACCGATTTTCGGTGAATATACATTTACTCCTGGTTTTGACGCATTCTCTGAGTTTGCAATGCATGAACTGTTTAATCGTGTAAATAAATGATGAGTCAATTTAGAAAGGTATGGGGGGGTATGTTGTATTATTCTTTATTATATCATTTCCCTTCAAGTACGTTCCCTGTTTTTGGTCGATTGTGTCGTAAACTAAGGGGTGCTGTTTGTAGATTTTGTTTTGATTCTATAGGAAAAAATGTTAATATAGAGCGGCATGCATATTGGGGCTTAAATCAGGTTTCAATTGGTAATGAGTCTGGTATAGGAGTGAATTTCCATCTTCAAAATTGTCGCCTAACAATTGGTAATAATGTAATGATGGGACCTAATGTAAGAGTTATTGGAGGAGGCCATCGTTTTGATAGAACTGATATACCTATGGGGGAACAAGGTGATTTGCCAAAATCTGTTTTATCAATAGAAGATGATGTTTGGATTGGGGATTCTGTGATGATATTGGGTAAATGCCGTTGTGTAGGAAAAGGTGCCATCATTGGCGCAAGTGCTGTTGTCACTAAAGATATTCCTCCATACGCAATCGTTGCAGGTAATCCTGCTCGTATTATTAGGTTTCGCAAATAGGGCTTCTTCTATTACCAGCTAAAGCCTGGTGTCAGCTCCAAGATTTCTTATATGCGATGGAGCAATGCCTTTATGTTTAATGCCTTAACCTGTTTGCTGGTTGAGGAGAAATAACGAAAAACGATATATATTCAAAATAACAAGATGAAGACAATTTCATTGAACGGGGTAAATGTATATCCATTTACTTCGGAAGAGCAATTATTGAATTATGTGGATGAGCACAAGGG
>ERZ1026856.1166-NODE-1166-length-13784-cov-4.220264_pt1 | contig 13784 bp, 14 predicted proteins | sample MGYA00380158_ERZ1026856 | MGnify/ENA primary metagenome ERZ1026856 (study PRJEB33269, sample SAMEA4719794) | human gut metagenome | biome: human-associated habitat; feature: organic feature; material: feces | place: Cameroon | collected 2013-10 ...
AAGCCGTTGCCGGCGGTAAAGTAGCTGATGACGAAGTCGTCGAGGGAGAGCGTGAACGCCATGATAAGGCCGGTGACGATGCCGGGCATTATCTCGGGTATCTCGACCTTGATGAACGCGCGAAAGGGCGTGCAGCCGAGATCCATCGCGGCCTCGGGGAGGGAGCGGTCCATCTGCTGGAGCTTCGGCAGTACCTGAAGGATAACGTACGGCAGGCAGAACGTCACATGCGCGATTAGCATGGTCCAGAAGCTCAGACTTGTCGCCGCGCCGAAAAGACGGCCCACAAAAACGAACATCAGCATAAGTGAGATACCGGTGATGATGTCGGGGTTTATCATCGGAATGTTGGTGACGGTGTCCATCGCGGCCTTGAGGTATTTATTGCGCAGCCGGTTTATGCCCACGGCGGCGGCGGTACCCATGACGGTGGAGATGGCGGCGGCGCTCAGGGCAAGGATGAGGGTGTTGCGCACCGCGCCCAGAGTCTCGGAATCCTTGAAAAGCTCCCTGTACCAGCCCAGAGAGAAGCCGGACATGACGGAGAGGCTTTTTGCCTCGTTGAACGAGAACACAAGGAGTATGAGAATCGGCGCGAAGAGGAACAGCATTATTATGGCGGTATAGACCTTGGAGATAGGCTTCATATCGTATTACCTCCCGTCATACAGCGGTGCGGCGGCTTGCGGCGTTCTGGAGGAGCGCCATGCAGACCAGCAGTATCACCATAAGAATGAAAGCTATCGCGGCGGCAAAGTGGAGGTTGTTGGCCACATACTGACCCTCGATGGCATCGCCGATGAGGTAGAACTTGCCGTTGCCGAGCTTTTGAGAAATATAGAACGTGCTGATGGAGGGGATGAGGACCATATTGATGCCGGAGATCACGCCCGGCAGACTCAGGGGGAATATCACGCGGCGAAGCACGCCCGCACTGTTGCAGCCGAGATCGCGCGCGGCCTCGATGAGCTTCTCGTCCATCTTTGCCATTACGGAGTAGATGGGGAGTATCATGTACGGGAAGTAATCGTAGACCATGCCGATCACGACGGCGGCCTCGGTGCCGATGATGTGTATGCGCCCCAGCCCCAGCGAGTCAAGGACGGAATTGATGATGCCGGTGTCCTGCAGTATGGTCATCCACGCGTAGGTACGGATGAGGAAGTTCATCCACATGGGTATCATTATGAGCGTTATCATTATCTTCTGCGTCCTGGGCGCGGCGCGCGCGATGATGTAGGCGATGGGGTAGCCCATCAGGAGGCAGATGGCCGTGGATATCACCGCGAGCTTGAGCGAGCGCATGAAAATGACGAGGTAGGTGCGCACCTCGCGCGAAGCGCCGCCGTCGCCGACGGTGGAGGTGGCGGTAAAAAAGCGGGTGATATTCTCGGTGGTAAAATTGAAGTTCGCGTCCGTAAAGGCGTAATAGGCGATAAACAGCAGCGGCACGACGATGAACAGCACCGCCCAGAACGAGTACGGCGCGAGACTCAGCCGCGTTACAAGGCCGCCGCGGCTGCGGATCTTCTTTTCAGTCATTCTTCGTTCTCGCTTTCTGCGTCGGAGAGCTCGTCCAGCTCGTTCGAGAAGGAGGAGTAGTCTCCGTAAAGGCCGGAATACTCGGACTTGTGCATGATGTGTATCGCGTCAGGCTCGATATACAGCCCGATATGCTCGTCCACATCCACGAAGTCCGTGGTCTGTATCATCCACTTGAAGCCGCCGATGTCCACGATTATCTCATAGTGGACGCCGAGGAACGTGACGGAGGTCACGACGCCGCGGAGCATGCCCTTTTCCTCGGAAACGATGTCGACGTCCTCGGGGCGCACGACGACGTCGACCGGCTCGCGCTTTTCAAAGCCGGAGTCCACGCAGTCGAACACATGGCCGGAGAAGGCGACGCGCCTGTCGCAGAGCATGACGCCGTCGAGTATGTTGCTCTCGCCGATGAAGTCGGCGACGAAGGCGTTTTTCGGCTCATTGTAGATGTCGATGGGGGTGCCGATCTGCTGTATGCGGCCCTCGGACATCACGACCACGGTGTCGGACATGGAGAGCGCCTCCTCCTGGTCGTGCGTGACAAAGACAAAGGTTATCCCCGTGGCCTTCTGTATCTTCTTTAGCTCCTGCTGCATGTCCTTGCGGAGCTTCAGATCGAGCGCGGCGAGAGGCTCGTCAAGAAGAAGCACCTTCGGGCGGCTGATAAGCGCGCGGGCGATGGCGACACGCTGCTGCTGGCCGCCGGAGAGGCTGGTCACGCTGCGGTTCTCAAAGCCGGTGAGCGCGACGAGAGAGAGCATTTCCCGGACCTTCTCGTCGATCTCGGCGCGGGGGACCCTGCGCTCACGCAGGGGAAAGGCGACGTTCTCAAATACATTGAGATGGGGGAAGAGCGCGTAGCGCTGAAAGACAGTGTTTACGTTGCGCTTGTGGGGCGGCAGGTCGCAGATATCCTGACCCATGAAGATAACGTCGCCCACGTCGGGAGTGACGAAGCCGCCGATGATCCTGAGCGTGGTGGTCTTGCCGCAGCCCGAGGGACCCAGCAGCGTAAGAAATTCGTTGTCGTAAATATCAAGATCGATGTGATCCAGTACCAGCTCGCCGTCAAAGGACTTGGCGATGTTTTTAAGCTCGATGATCTTCTTCATGGCACGGCCTCCCCAAAATGATAAACAAAAAAAGGTAGTGGGCGCTGCAAGCACACACTACCTTGACAAAACGGTATCGACCCCCGCTGCAATACAGGAGGGGAGTGATCCCAATGGGTTTTAGAGTCTATATAGCAAAGATTACTTTTACTACTCTTATTGACCATTTCACAAGTTTGTATGCTTTTCAGCACTGGTTTATAGTTACCAACTTATAAAACTTGAGCTTTTAACTCAATCAATAAGGCAACAGAAGTTGCCGCCGCCTTCCGCGGAACTCGGCATCCGACCCGGCTGTCCGTGTGGCCTTAGCCGGAATTGACCGGCGGTCGATATCTTGCTTTGGATAAACCCTAATATATCCAATTGAGACACGCTGATTTTAGCAACATTAACGGGCTGTGTCAATACAAAAAACACAAATATGCGACATATTTTTTGTCAGTATCTTACATCCCATAAAATAAGCCCCTGAGCGGGAGCGGTAAAGCCCGCCGCGGCGCGGTCACGCTCGTCGAGCACGGCCGGTATATCCTCTGCACGGCGGCTCCCCGCGCCGACCTCAATGAGCGTCCCGACGATTATGCGCACCATGTTGTATAAAAAGCCGCTTCCGCTGAGACTTATGCGAAGCTCGCCGCCGAGACGCTCGATCTCAATGCTGTCGAGCCGGCGGACGGCGGACTTTTTCATGTGCCTGTTCGAGGTGAAGGACGTAAAATCATGCTCGCCGCGGAGGAGGGAGGCGGCCTTCGCCATAGCCTCCGTATCGAGCGCGCCGGGATAGAAGTACATGTAGCGGCGCTCGAAAACGTTCGGCTCCTCGCTGTTCCATATACGGTAGACATAGGTTTTTCCGGTGCATGAGAGACGTGCGTGAAAGCGCGGCGGAGCCTCCTCGAGCGAGAGCGCGCCGATGTCCTCCGGGAGGCAGCGCCTCATCGCTGCGAGTATCTCGCCGCAGGACATATCCGTCTCTGCACGAAAGGAGCATACCTGCCGCCTCGCGTGTACCCCGGCGTCGGTGCGCCCCGAGCCGGAGACTTCAACGTCCTGCCCGAGTATGCGGGAGAGAAGCGTCTCTGTTTTCGCCTGCACGGTGCCGCCGGTGTTCCCCTGACGCTGCCAGCCGCTGTAGCGCGTCCCGTCGTAGCACAGCGTCAGCCTGTAGTTTTTCATACCATCGCTCCCTTCGTCGTGTTTATATTACTCCCGGGCGGGGAATATTTCAATATCGCGTATCCGCTCCGCGGCATATACTGACGGTAGAAAAACCGCGCTGATAATAGGGCAATACGGCTATATGTGCCGGAAAAGAGATTGGTTATTTGTGGATAATCCACAGTTTTACGCGTCTCTCATGCCGTTAAGAGACGAAAATTCAGCTCTTTTGTTCGTTGAAGTCTTTTGACGTGTATGCTAAAATATTATCAGACGAAACGTATTTCGAGTATTTCGAGACTGAGAAAGAAGGAAGCATATGTATACAGATTCCTATTTTGACAAATTTGTCTTTCCCGAGGACCTGAAAGACGCTCTGCTCAGGAGCCGCTGCCTCTGCTATCCCGAGACCAAGGAGCAGCTCGAGGAGATGTGCTACGGCCCGACTCATTCCTCCCGCTTTGACGTGACCTACCAGATCGAGGGCATGGGCATATGCAAGGAGGCCGAGGTCGTCAGGTGCAAGAACGGCCCCGCGGTCAACTTCATGGAGGACTACATGCGCCGCCGTGATCCCGACTGCATGCGTATCGGCGACGATCTGCCCACCGACAAGCCCCGCTTTGTCGACAAGTACGGCTACGAGTTTTCAAAGCTCCGTGAGGAGACCATGAATTGGCTCACCACCCAGCAGCTCATCGTCCTGCCGTTCCGCGCAGGCGGCAAGTACTACGGCTACGACAGCCTTATGATCTGCCCGATGAACGCCGCGTTCTTCGCCCTCTCCCTCGCCAACATGCAGGGCTTCGTCAGCATTTTTGACGTAAAGGACCACTACGAGCCGCGCGCCATCATCTACGTCGCGCCCCCGTTCAGGCACACCCATTTCAACGGCAAGCAGGTCGTCGTTCACAGCCGCAGCGAGAAGCTGCACGAGGTGTTCGCGTATAACCTGTATCCCGGCCCCTCCGCGAAGAAGGGCGTGTTCTCCATGCTGCTCGATATCGGCGAACACGAGGGCTGGGTCACTAACCACGCCTCCGCGGCACTGCTGGAGTCACCCTATGAGAACGAGGTCGTTTTCATGCACGAGGGCGCGTCCGGCGGCGGCAAGAGCGAAATGCTCGAGGAGCCTCATCACGAGGAGGACGGACGTCTCCTTCTCGGCACCCATACCATCAGCGGTGAAAAGTATTACATCACCCTCAGCGAGACCTGCAAGATCCACCCCATCGCGGACGACATGGTCCTCGCACACAAGGATATGCAGAACGGCTCCGGCCACATGGTCATCGCGGACGCGGAGGCCGGCTGGTTCCTGCGCATGGACGGCGACAACTACTACGGCAACAGCCCCATGTACGAGCGCATAAGCATCCATCCGCCCGAGCCGCTCGAGTTCTTCAATATGGACGGCACTCCCGGCGCGACCTGCCTCATCTGGGAGCATATCATCGAGTCGACCGGCAAGCCCTGCAGCAACCCCCGCGTGATAATCCCGCGCGACATGATAGAGAACATCGTCCCCGGCAACGAGCCTCAGGAGGTCAATGTCCGCTCCTTCGGCGTCCGCATGCCGCCCAGCACCATCTACGCGCCCAACTACGGCGTTATGGGCATGGTGCAGTTCGTTCCCGCGTCTCTCGCGTGGCTGTGGAGACTCGTTTCTCCCCGCGGCTTCAAGAATCCCTCCATCGCCGACACCGGTGCGGGCAGCGGACTCAAGAGCGAGGGCGTAGGCTCCTACTGGCCCTTTGCCACCGGCTGCAAGGTCACTCAGGCGAACCTCCTGCTCAAGCAGTTCATGGACACCCCCAACACCCTGAACATCCTCATCCCCAACCAGCATATCGGCGCGTATGAGGTCGGCTTCATGGGCGAGTGGATAACCCGTGAATATCTGGCGCGCCGCGGCGGCACCGTCAGGATGAAGCACCTCGTTCCCGCGCGCAACCCCATCTTCGGCTACTCTCTCGACGAGATGAAGATCGACGGCCAGTACGTCCGTCAGACCTTCCTGCGTCCCGAGCTCCAGTCCAAGCTGGGCTTCGAGGGCTACGACGCCGGCGCGAAGATACTGACCGACTTCATAAAGGATCAGGTCAAGGACTTCCTCACCGACGAGCTTGACCCCGTCGGCCGCGAGATCATCGAGATATGCCTGAACGACGGCACGCTCGAGGATTATCTTGCCATCACCCCGTTGAATATCAAGTAAATAGGAAAACGTCACGCTCATCCGCTCCGATTTTTCCGGGGCGGGTGAGCTTTTTTTCTTGTGCTTGAGACAAAAGAGTGCTATCCTATGATTTATCCGAATGTAAAGGAGCCTTGCATATGAAGATAGTTGTTTTGGGCGGCGGCATAAGTACCGAGCGCCATGTATCCCTTGTCTCCGGCACCTCCGTGTGCAGAGCGCTGCGCTCACTGGGACACAAGGCGATATTCGTCGATATGTTTCTGGGCCTTGAGGACTATGACGGCGCTCTTGAGGACGCCTTTGACGCGGAGGATGGCTTCTGCGGCAACGTTGCAATAGAGAAGGAGGAGCCTGATCTCGAGGCTGTCAGGGCGTCCAGAAAGTATAAAAGCCCCGGCCGGCTCGGCAAAAACGTCCTCGAGATATGCGCGCTTGCGGACTGCGTTTTTCTCGGCCTCCACGGTGCGGACGGCGAGGACGGCAAGATACAGGCCGCGCTCGAGCTTTTGGGTATACCATATACCGGCTCGTCCCCCCTCGGCAGCGCGATGGCCATGGACAAGGCCGTCGCCAAGCGCATTATGGAGAGCTGCGGCGTTCTCACCCCCAAGTGGGAGGAGATCACCTACCGCGAGGAGGACGTTCCCTCGCTCACAGAGCGTCTGAGCGTGCCGTGCGTCGTAAAGGTCGTGGACGGCGGCTCGTCTATCGGCGTTCAGCTCCCGGATACTAAGGCGGAGCTTGAGAAGGCGCTTTACGCCATATTGAAGTACGGACACCGTATCGTGGTCGAGGAGAAGATAATCGGCCGTGAGATGACGCAGCCCGTGTTTGGCGGCGAGTATCTGAACTCTATCGAGATCGTCCCGCCCGAGGGGAACACCTTCGACTATGTCGCCAAGTACCAGAGCGGCGACGAGGGCGCGCGGGAGATATGCCCCGCACGTATCACCGACGAGGAACACCGCATGCTGGGCGAGACCGCGCTGAAAATACATAACGCGCTGGGCCTCTCGGTGTATTCCCGCACGGACTTCATCATCGACGGCGAGGGGCGCGCATGGTGTCTGGAGGTCAACACTCTTCCGGGCATGACGCCCAACAGCCTCATCCCCAAGGCGGCGAAGCTCGCCGGGTATTCCTATCCCGAGCTTTGCGAGAAAATAGTCACGCTCTCTCTTGAGGCAAGAAGGAACGAAAAATAAACTTACAGGATACGAGCAGTTGTTTACAAATTCGTGATTTTTTGCCGCCTTACTGTGATAGAATAAATCACTGAAAAAAATATACCTCAGGTGAGTAAATGAGAGAACGTTTTGCAAGATTTATGGCCGGAAGAAACGGCAATGACCAGCTCAATCTTTTCCTTTTAGGCGTCGCGGTGGTCCTCGCGGTCATCAGCGCCTTCTTCCGCAGCGGCGGATTTGGTTCATTTCTGTCCGCCGTCGTGCTGGCGCTTCTGGCGTATGTTTATTTCCGCATGCTCTCGCGCAACGTGTATAAGCGCCGCGAGGAGAACGGCAAGTTCATGCGCTTTCGCTACGACATGGAGGGCAGGCTCCGCGCCGCAAAGGAACGCTGGGTACAGCGCAAGGACTACAAGTTCTTCAGCTGCCCCTCCTGTCACACCAACCTCCGCGTCCCGAGAGGCAAGGGCAGGATAAAGATCGTCTGCCGCAAGTGCGGCACGTCCTTCATGGGCCGGAGCTGATGTTCGGCTTCCTCACGGCTTCCCTCGGCGGACTGGACGGGGAGCAGCTCTCGCGCTATAAGGCGTGCTACTGCGGGCTGTGCCGCAGTCTCGGAGAGAGGCACGGGCAGCTCTCGCGCCTCACGCTCAACTACGACATGACCTTTCTCGTGCTGCTGCTCGGCTCGCTGTATGAGCCGGAGGAGCGCACCGGAGAGGATGTCTGCCTTATCCATCCGTGTGAAAAGCGCCGTTGGTGGCGCAGCGAGATGAGCGATTATGCCGCGGACATGAACGTCGCGCTCTCGTATCTCAAGTGCAGGGACAACTGGCGTGACGATGGGAGCCTTTCCGCGCTCGCGGCCTCGGGCGCACTCAAAAAGGCATATGACGCCATATGCGCCGCCTACCCCCGCCAGTGCGCCGCCATGGAGAGCGCCATAGCGGAGCTGGGCGAGATCGAAAAAGCCAACGCGGAAGCTCCTGACGCCGCCTCGGCGTCATTCGGACGTCTGATGGGCGAGATACTGGTCTATAGGGAGGACCGCTGGAGCGATACCCTCCGCCGCATGGGAGACGCGCTTGGCCGGTTCATCTACATTATGGACGCGTGCGTTGACCTTGACGGCGATACCTTTCACGAGCGCTATAATCCCTTCCGCAGGTATTACGGACTGGATAACGAGAGACGCTTCCGCGATATACTGAAAATGCTCCTCGGCGAATGTATCCGTTACTTTGACGTCCTGCCGCTCGTTCAGGACGCGGACATACTTAAAAATATCCTTTGCTCCGGCCTATGGGCCGAGTTCGACAAGAAATACAACAAGAAGGGACCCTCTGATGTATCAGGATCCGTATAAAGTTCTGGGCGTATCGCCTGACGCCTCCGACGAGGAGATAAAAAAAGCATACAGAGATCTGACGAAGAAGTATCACCCCGACCTCAACCCCAACGACCCTACCGCCGCCGAGAAGATGAACGACATCAACGCCGCCTATGACCAGATAAAGAACGGCGGCGCACAGCAGTACTACGGCCAGCAGGAGTCAGCCCAGCAGGCCTACGGGCAGTATTCAGACCCCTTCGGCTTTGGCTTCGGGGGCTTCGGTGGTTACCGGCAGCAACAGCAACAGTACGAGCGCAGCGAGTATACCGCCGCACGCAACTACATCCGCAACGGCATGTACCGCGAGGCGCTCAACGCCCTCAACGGAGTACCCGTGCCGGAGAGGGATGGAAGATGGTACTTCCTGAACGCCACCGCGAATATGTATTCCGGCAATAAGATCGCGGCTCTGGAGTCCGCGAAGCAAGCCGTGGAGATAGACCCCGGAAACGAGGAGTATAACCGCCTCCTCGAGCAGATACAGCGCGGCGGAGATTTCTATGACAATTATTCGACACGCTACTACTCCGGCATAGACCCCAGCAGGCTGTGCTTCGCCATGTGTGCGGCGAACCTGTGTCTCGGACCGCTGTGCAATATGAGGTTCTGCTGCATATAACATTATGTAAACTAAAAGCGGACAGCTTTGACCGGCTGCCCGCTTTTGCAATTCAAACCGAAAGGTAAAAGCCTCCCAATTGGTTTACATAAAAATTTTTTCAAGCTGACGTTCGGTAAAATCCGTCAGCGCCGGGAAGTCCATATATCCGTGATACACGGCCTCAAGCTCATCGTGCAGAGCCTTTGCCGCTCCCAGCCGCTCAAGCGCAAGCTCCACACTCGCGTTATAAAGCTGCCGTGTACGCCGCAGCGACGGACGAAGCTCACGCCGCGCCTCGGCGGTGAGATATCTGTCGAGATGTACCGTCTTTGCCGCTTCAAGCTCCCACACGCTGCTCACGAGGGCCGTTGAGTGATCGGGCAGCAGCACGGCGTCAATACTCTCGGCGTTCAGCGGCGAGAGGCATATCACGGTGCGAAGTCCTCTGCGCCGCGCCTCCTCCGCAGCGTACCCGAGCGCGGCTTCGTCCGCGCCATGCTCGCTGTCAAAGCGATAGATTTGTTTACATAACTTATTTAGCGGCTCCGTTAGCTGCACCATTCCCTTGCAGGAAAAGGCCCTCAAATAGATATAATTAACATAATCTGATTTACATAATTTTTGCGAACAGCGCGGTAATATCCCGTCGGTACGCTTGCCTATATGCGCCGTCTCTACCTCTCCGAAAGCCTGCGGACGCGGTGCGGTACTCAGACTCGACGCGGCGGCAAGGTATGCGTATGCCCGGCGATACTCCTCACGGTAGGTCTTTGTCAGATCGGTTATGCGTTTACCGTCCTGCGCGGAAAGCGGAGTCCGGCAGAATTGACCGAGGTTTACATAATCACCATTTACAGCGAAATACGCCGGGTCCGCGATATGCGGAGCCGTGCCGTCGACCCACGCCGCGTTGAGCGCGGGTATATACACGCCGTCCAGCGAGTCCGGGTCGCCGGAGCACAGCACATACTCAGCCTCCATCCCAAGCGCCTCAGCCCGCCTGCCTATCGCGCGCATGAAGCTCGATTTGCCTGTACCCGGCCCGCCCTTGATAACATGCAGAAACGCCGCTTTATCCGCCGGAAACCCGGCGTACAGCGACCGAAACCCCTTTCCGGTGTTTGCGCCAAGAAAATAACTGCTTACCATGCTCTGCCTCCGTTTCGCTTTTTGCAGTATTCTATGCTGAATTTTTCGTGATTGACAATATTTTGCCCGGAGCTTATAATTTTTTGCGTTAAGGAGGCGAAGCGATGTACAGATATGTTCTTTTTGATTTTGACGGTACGGTTTTTGATACGCTCGAGGGCATTACCAAGAGCGTGCGTTTCGCGATAAATAAGGTGGGGATGGACGCTCCTCTTTCGGAGCTTAAATGCTTTGCGGGTCCTCCGCTTCTTGAAATGTTTGAGGAGAGGTTCGGCTTCACCCCGGAGAAAGCAGCTCAGGCGGTCAGGGATTTCCGTGAGCGCTATGTCCCGGTAGGCGTTTATGAGAGCAGGGTCTTCCCGGGCGTTAAGGAGCTTTTGCGTGAGCTTCGGGCGGCGGGTATCGTCACCGGCATAGCCACCTCAAAGCCCCAGCACCTTGCCGAAGAGCTTCTCGGCCGGGAGGAGATGATCGGGCTTTTTGACGTCATATCCGGCAGCGCGCCCGACGGACGCAACGAGTCGAAGCAGCAGGTCACGCAGAGGGCTATGGGCTTTCTTGGCGCCGCGCCCGAGGAGACGGTGCTTGTCGGCGACACAAAGTATGACGTTGCCGGGGCGCACAAATGCGGTATCAAATGCATTGGCGTCGGCTACGGCTACGCGGCCGAGGGCGAGCTTGAGGCTGCCGGCGTCGATTACATAGCTGCGGATGTGGACGAAATAAAAAATATAGTTTTGAATTAAAAAAGGCTGCCGGGAGATCAAACCTTCCCGGCAGCCCTTTTGTGTCCGTAGATCCTCAGCCGCCCTCACCGAGCCGCGAGGCATACTCCATCGCCATTTTCATTTTGTTTTCAAATTCCTCTGCGGGCAGCAGCGCTATGCCCTCCTCGTCGCTCAATACGATGAGCCGTGTTCCGCCCGTGAGAGCGAATTTATCCCGCGCGCCCTTGGGTATCACTATCTGGCCTCTGTCGTTTATCGTGACGGAACCCCAGATGTTTTTTCCCTTCGGGGCGGGCGGTATGGAGCCGATACCCTCGGCCGTCTCGGTCTTGACGAGACTGTCGATAGTGACGCCGTACACCGCCGCCAGCATACCGCATTTCTCTATGTCCGGTACTGTGGCGCCGCTCTCCCACTTCGCGTATGCCTGGCGGGAGATATTTATCCGCTCCGCTATCTCCTCCTGTGAGAAGCCGTGGATGTTGCGGAGCATGACAAGGTTTTCTTTCAGCATAAGCTACGTCCTTTACAGATCGATTTTTTCAAAGCTCTCACAGGCCCTGCGGCACGAGAGCCACGTCATCGCGGCGTAAGAGAGCATTCCCGCCGCGAGCAGCGCGAGCTGGAGCGCCAAATGATCCGCCCCGAAGGCGTTGAGCGCGCCGAGGCCGGGGAAGTGGTGCAGCGCCTCGCCCAGACCGACTATCACGAAGGCCATGATGATATAGGTCACGAACGACCGGGCAAACCTGTACGCGGTCCTGAAGAAGCCGCCGACAAAAACCGCGTTGAACACAGCAAAAATGAAGAACGCCAGCCCGAGAGCGAAGAGATTCGCGTTCATCAGCGGGTTTTCCCTGTAGACCGCCGCGCCGGAGAGAACGGTCATCCTTATAATAACCGCGCTCGCCATCAAAATCAATGCGCACAGCTCGATAAAACAGACAAAAAGATATTTTCCGCGCACAACGTCGCGCTTTGCAAAGGGGAGCAGCGCGGAAAAAAGGATGTCGTTCGTCTCCCTCGCGTTCTGAAAGCTCTGGAATATACCGAGAGTGACGAAAAATACTCCGCACAGTATGGGGTAGCCGGGGATAAAGAACATAAGGCCGAAAATGATGAACAGATAGCTGAGGACGGAGGCGCTCAGCCGCAGCTCCTTTATCATGATGTTACGCATTCAAAGCACCTCTTTCCATGCGCAGTATGGTGTTCTCTATACTCTCGCCGTTCTGCGAGAAACGGCCGGTAAAATCGTCCTTGGGGAGCGCCGCCGCGATCTCGCCCTTGGATATGTAAACGATGTCGTCCGCACACTTTTCAATGTCTGAGATTATGTGAGTGGAGAAAAATACCGCGACTCCGTGACCCTTAAGCTCGGTAAAAAGCTCGAGCAGCTCGTCTCTTGAGAACGGGTCGAGACCGCTCGTGGGTTCGTCGAGAATAAGCACCTTTGCGTTATGTGAGAGCGCGAGCAGGAGGTTGCACTTGACCTTCATTCCCTCCGAAAGCTCCACCGCCGCCTTGTTCTCGTCGAGAGAGAATAACGCGAGATACTTTCTGTACGCCTCCTCATCCCATGTGTCATAGCAATTCTTTACGACGCTGACGATATCGCGGAGCTTCTTTCTCGGGTACCAGTTGACGGTCCCGGTCGAATAGCCGATGAGCTTTTTTATCTCGTTTTCGTTTTCGCTCAGCGACTTCCCGAAATAAACTATCTCTCCGCTGTCCGGATGTACCAGATTCAGCATGGATTTTATCGTTGTGGTCTTTCCTGCGCCGTTCCTGCCGATGAAGCCCGTGATCCTGCCCTCATCAATATCAAATGAGACGTCCTTCAGCTTAAACGAGGGATAAGTCTTATTCAGTCCGCGTACCTGTACGATACTCATGTTTGCCTCCCATGTGTGTGATTTATCTGAATTATGCAACCAAAACGGGCGTTTTTCAATCAACTGCAATTAACATATTTTACAGAAAAATGTTATGTCAGGTTGCGGCACAGGAAGCGGTTTGTACAAAAACCGTTATTAAATAAACTATTCTTGCATATTCTTTCAATATGGTTTACCATATACCCAGAAATAATTGAAAGGCGGTCCAAGCTTATGAAGTGTCCCCGCTGCGGAAGTGAAATGACGATGGATTCCCACCGCAAGATTCCTCTCAACATGTGCTATAACTGCGGATATATCGAAGGCCGCGCCGTTGAAGAGGAGACTGGTATCGTTACCAATTTCCAGCATATGAAGACCCTGAATTTCAACGAGTTCGTTGCATTCGTGTCGGCAGGCCTCGGCGTGGATGAGGCAAAGCTCACGGCCTGGCTCGAGTCTCCCGCGGAGTGAGTCATATCAATGATAAGGGGATGTACCGGTGGGTACATCCCTTTTTTGTTGCCTAAATGTTTATACACTTATTTGCGAATATCAAACGAATATGCATGAATATTGTGAATATCTGCTCCTAAAATGAATATAATCGAAAAATAATGAATTTTTTTACAAAAGTTGTTGACAAAGAAAAATGTTTGTGCTATTGTCACAATTGTCCACAGGACAATTTATTAAAAATTACTAAATGGAGGATGTCGAAATGAAAAAGATGACTAAATTTGCCTGCCTCGTTTTGGCGCTTTTGATGACTCTTTCGTTATTTGGCTGCGGCAATACCGCTGAGCCTGAAAAAGTCGAGGAGCCTGAGGC
>ERZ1026856.1174-NODE-1174-length-13707-cov-3.666496_pt1 | contig 13707 bp, 15 predicted proteins | sample MGYA00380158_ERZ1026856 | MGnify/ENA primary metagenome ERZ1026856 (study PRJEB33269, sample SAMEA4719794) | human gut metagenome | biome: human-associated habitat; feature: organic feature; material: feces | place: Cameroon | collected 2013-10 ...
GTGGCGATTAAGTTTGCCCCGTGACGATATGGAACTGGCCGCTTTAGCACTGCTGGTTTGCATTGGGCAAATTATCGACCCGGCAAAAGATGACGTTGAATTTCGACATCGCATAATGAATCCGCTCACTGAAGATGAGTTTCAACAACTCATCGCGCCGTGGATAGATATGTTCTACCTTAATCACGCAGAACATCCCTTTATGCAGACCAAAGGTGTCAAAGCAAATGATGTGACTCCAATGGAAAAACTGTTGGCAGGGGTAAGCGGCGCGACGAATTGTGCTTTTGTCAATCAACCGGGTCAGGGTGAAGCATTATGTGGTGGATGCACTGCGATTGCGTTATTCAACCAGGCGAATCAGGCACCTGGTTTTGGTGGTGGCTTTAAAAGCGGTTTACGTGGAGGAACACCTATAACCACCTTCGTACGTGGGATCGATCTTCGCTCGACGGTGTTACTCAATGTCCTCACAATACCTCGTCTTCAAAAACAATTTCCCAATGAATCACATACGGAAAACCAACCTACCTGGGTTAAGCCTGTCAAACCCAATGAATCTGTGCCAGCTTCGTCAATTGGCTTTGTCCGCGGCTTATTCTGGCAACCTGCGCATATTGAATTATGCGATCCCATTGGGATTGGAAAATGTTCTTGCTGTGGACAGGAAAGCAATTTGCGTTATACCGGTTTTCTTAAGGAAAAATTTACCTTTACAGTTAATGGGCTATGGCCCCATCCGCATTCCCCTTGTCTGGTAACAGTCAAGAAAGGGGAGGTTGAGGAAAAATTTCTTGCTTTCACCACCTCCGCACCATCATGGACACAAATCAGCCGAGTTGTGGTAGATAAGATTATTCAAAATGAAAATGGAAATCGCGTGGCGGCGGTTGTGAATCAATTCAGAAATATTGCGCCGCAAAGTCCTCTTGAATTGATTATGGGGGGATATCGTAATAATCAAGCATCTATTCTTGAACGGCGTCATGATGTGTTGATGTTTAATCAGGGGTGGCAACAATACGGCAATGTGATAAACGAAATAGTTACTGTTGGTTTGGGATATAAAACAGCCTTACGCAAGGCGTTATATACCTTTGCAGAAGGGTTTAAAAATAAAGACTTTAAAGGGGCTGGAGTCTCTGTTCATGAGACTGCAGAAAGGCATTTCTATCGACAGAGTGAATTATTAATTCCCGATGTACTGGCGAATGTTAATTTTTCCCAGGCTGATGAGGTCATAGCTGATTTACGAGACAAACTTCATCAATTGTGTGAAATGTTATTTAATCAATCTGTAGCGCCCTATGCACATCATCCTAAATTAATAAGCACATTAGCGCTCGCCCGCGCCACGCTATACAAACATTTACGGGAGTTAAAACCGCAAGGAGGGCCATCAAATGGCTGATGAAATTGATGCAATGGCTTTATATCGAGCCTGGCAACAACTGGATAACGGAGCATGTGCGCAAATTAGACGTGTTTCAGAACCTGATGAATTACGCGATATCCCTGCGTTTTATAGGCTGGTGCAACCTTTTGGTTGGGAAAACCCACGTCACCAGCAGGCTCTTTTACGCATGGTGTTTTGCCTGAGCGCAGGAAAGAATGTCATCCGACATCAGGACAAAAAACCGGAGCAAACAACAGGTATCTCGTTGGGAAGAGCTTTAGCCAATAGTGGAAGAATTAACGAGCGCCGTATCTTTCAATTAATTCGGGCTGACAGAACAGCCGATATGGTCCAGTTACGTCGATTGCTTGCTCACGCCGAACCCGTACTTGACTGGCCATTAATGGCCAGGATGTTGACCTGGTGGGGAAAGCGCGAACGCCAGCAACTTCTGGAAGATTTTGTATTGACCACAAACAAAAATGCGTAAGGAAACCTTTCTATGTCTAACTTTATCAATATTCATGTTCTGATCTCTCACAGCCCTTCATGTCTGAACCGCGACGATATGAACATGCAGAAAGACGCTATTTTCGGCGGGAAAAGACGAGTAAGAATTTCAAGTCAAAGCCTTAAACGTGCGATGCGTAAAAGTGATTATTACGCACAAAATATTGGTGAATCCAGTCTCAGAACAATTCATCTTGCACAATTACGTGATGTTCTTCGGCAAAAACTTAGTGAACGTTTTGACCAAAAAATCATCGATAAGACATTAGCGCTGCTCTCCGGTAAATCAGTTGATGAAGCCGAAAAGATTTCTGCCGATGCGGTTACTCCCTGGGTTGTGGGGGAAATAGCCTGGTTCTGTGAGCAGGTTGCAAAAGCAGAGGCTGATAATCTGGATGATAAAAAGCGGCTCAAAGTTCTTAAGGAAGATATTGCCGCCATACGTGTGAATTTACAGCAGGGTGTTGATATTGCGCTTAGTGGAAGAATGGCAACCAGCGGCATGATGAGTGAGTTGGGAAAAGTTGATGGTGCAATGTCCATTGCGCATGCGCTCACTACCCATCAGGTTGATTCTGATATTAACCTCGCTCAACTTCAGGAAAATTTAGGCGGTGCCTCCAGGGAGCAGGCTCTGGAAATTGCAACCCATGTTGTTCATATGCTGGCAACAGAGGTCCCTGGAGCAAAACAGCGTACTTATGCCGCTTTTAACCCTGCGGATATGGTAATGGTTAATTTCTCCGATATGCCACTTTCTATGGCAAATGCTTTTGAAAAAGCGGTGAAAGCGAACGATGGCTTTTTGCAACCGTCTTTACAGGCGTTTAATCAATATTGGGATCGCGTTGCCAATGGATATGGTCTGAACGGAGCCGCTGCGCAATTCAGCTTGTCTGATGTAGACCCTATTACTGGCCAGGTACAGCAAATGCCTACTTTAGAACAGTTAAAGTCCTGGGTTCGTAATAATGGCGAGGCGTGAACATGAGATCTTATTTGATCTTGCGACTTGCTGGGCCAATGCAAGCCTGGGGGCAGCCGACCTTTGAAGGAACGCGACCTACCGGAAGATTTCCGACCCGAAGCGGGTTATTAGGGCTACTCGGGGCTTGTCTTGGGATCCAACGTGATGATACTTCTTCATTACAGGCGTTATCAGAGAGTGTGCAATTTGCAGTGCGCTGCGATGAACTCATTCTTGACGATCGTCGTGTGTCTGTAACGGGGTTGCGTGATTACCATACAGTCCTTGGAGCGCGAGAAGATTACCGTGGTTTGAAAAGTCATGAAACGATTCAAACATGGCGCGAATATTTATGTGATGCCTCCTTTACCGTCGCTCTCTGGTTAACACCACAGGCAACGATGGTTATGTCAGAACTTGAAAAAGCAGTATTAAAGCCTCGGTATACACCGTATCTGGGGCGGAGGAGTTGTCCGCTAACACAACCGCTTTTTCTCGGGACATGTCAGGCATCGGATCCTCAGAAGGTGCTATTAAATTATGAGCCCGTTGGCGGCGATATTTATAGTGAGGAATCAGTTGACGGGCATCATTTAAAATTTACGGTGCGCGACGAACCGATGATCACCTTGCCTCGACAATTTGCTTCCCGAGAATGGTATGTGATTAAAGGAGGTATGGATGTATCTCAGTAAAGTCATCATTGCCAGGGCCTGGAGCAGGGATCTTTACCAACTTCACCAGGGATTATGGCATTTATTTCCAAACAGACCGGATGCTGCTCGTGATTTTCTTTTTCATGTTGAGAAGCGAAACACACCAGAAGGCTGTCATGTTTTATTGCAGTCAGCGCAAATGCCTGTTTCAACTGCCGTTGCGACAGTCATTAAAACTAAACAGGTTGAATTTCAACTTCAGGTTGGTGTTCCACTCTATTTTCGGCTTCGGGCAAATCCGATAAAAACTATTCTCGACAATCAAAAACGCCTGGACAGTAAAGGGAATATAAAACGCTGTCGGGTTCCGTTAATAAAAGAAGCAGAACAAATCGCGTGGTTGCAGCGTAAATTGGGCAATGCCGCGCGCGTTGAAGATGTGCATCCCATATCGGAACGACCACAGTATTTTTCTGGTGATGGTAAAAGTGGAAAGATCCAAACGGTTTGCTTTGAAGGGGTGATCACCATCAACGACGCGCCAGCGTTAATAGATCTTGTACAGCAAGGTATTGGGCCAGCCAAATCGATGGGATGTGGCTTGCTATCCCTGGCTCCACTGTGATTAAGGTGTAATAAAATGACCTGGCTTCCTCTTAACCCCATTCCACTCAAAGATCGCGTCTCCATGATCTTTCTGCAATATGGGCAGATCGATGTAATCGATGGCGCGTTTGTACTTATCGACAAGACAGGGATCCGCACTCATATTCCTGTTGGCTCGGTTGCCTGCATCATGCTGGAGCCTGGTACACGGGTTTCGCATGCAGCTGTACGCTTGGCTGCGCAAGTTGGAACATTATTGGTATGGGTGGGGGAAGCGGGTGTTCGTGTTTATGCTTCTGGTCAGCCTGGTGGTGCGCGTTCAGATAAGCTGCTCTATCAGGCAAAACTTGCTCTGGATGAAGATTTGCGTCTGAAAGTGGTACGCAAAATGTTTGAACTACGGTTTGGCGAACCAGCGCCCGCCCGACGCTCCGTAGAACAACTCCGAGGTATAGAAGGCAGTCGCGTGCGGGCAACCTACGCACTTCTGGCGAAGCAATACGGCGTGACATGGAATGGACGTCGCTACGATCCGAAAGACTGGGAAAAGGGCGATACGGTCAACCAATGCATTAGCGCTGCAACTTCCTGTTTATACGGCGTAACTGAAGCGGCGATACTTGCAGCTGGTTATGCACCCGCTATTGGGTTTGTGCATACAGGAAAGCCTCTTTCCTTTGTTTACGATATTGCAGACATCATTAAATTTGACACTGTTGTACCGAAAGCTTTTGAGATAGCGCGTCGTAACCCTGGTGAGCCGGACCGGGAAGTCCGTTTGGCGTGCAGGGATATTTTTCGCAGTAGTAAAACATTAGCCAAATTGATTCCGCTTATAGAGGACGTGCTTGCTGCTGGAGAAATACAACCGCCGGCCCCACCTGAAGATGCACAGCCTGTTGCCATTCCGCTTCCCGTTTCTCTGGGAGATGCCGGACATCGGAGTAGCTGAGATGAGTATGTTGGTCGTGGTCACTGAAAATGTACCTCCGCGCTTACGAGGCAGATTAGCCATCTGGTTGTTGGAGGTACGTGCAGGGGTATATGTAGGTGATGTATCCGCAAAAATTCGTGAAATGATCTGGGAACAAATAGCTGGACTGGCGGAAGAAGGCAATGTAGTGATGGCATGGGCAACGAATACGGAATCGGGATTTGAGTTCCAGACATTTGGGGTAAACAGGCGTACCCCGGTAGATTTGGATGGTTTAAGGTTGGTATCTTTTTTACCTGTTTGAAAACAAAGAATTAGCTGATCTTTAATAATAAGGAAATGTTACATTAAGGTTGGTGGGTTGTTTTTATGGGAAAAAATGCTTTAAGAACAAATGTATACTTTTAGAGAGTTCCCCGCGCCAGCGGGGATAAACCGACAATCCCACGCCGATAATCTCTATACAGCAAGAGTTCCCCGCGCCAGCGGGGATAAACCGATTTCATCAAAGCATTAAGGGATGGAATAAAGGAGTTCCCCGCGCCAGCGGGGATAAACCGTACAGTTTCCATAAATTCACCTCGTTTATATAGAGTTCCCCGCGCCAGCGGGGATAAACCGATCGGACGATGGCGATCGCAATCGCGCGGGAAGAGTTCCCCGCGCCAGCGGGGATAAACCGAGGACGAAACGACCGGAAAACTGGCGACGGGCGAGTTCCCCGCGCCAGCGGGGATAAACCGAACCTTGTCGGGTCGCCCGTGCCGTTTATATAGAGTTCCCCGCGCCAGCGGGGATAAACCGCCAGCCGAAACAACGCCAGCAAAATCGACCGCGAGTTCCCCGCGCCAGCGGGGATAAACCGGGATATAGAGCGGGTACTCGAGCGAAGCGGGGGAGTTCCCCGCGCCAGCGGGGATAAACCGCCAGGACAGGCCGTGACGGTTGCCATTGAGTCGAGTTCCCCGCGCCAGCGGGGATAAACCGTTTTTGTTCTCTTCAAAACGCCGAACAACCAAGAGTTCCCCGCGTCAGCGAGGATAAACCGGACGCACTGGATGCGATGATGGATATCACTTGGAGTTCCCCGCCCCTGCGGTAGAACTCCCAACTCCCATTTTCATACCCATCAAGACGCCTTCGCCAGCTCCTTCACCAGCGGTAGCATTATCCGCATAACATCACGGCAGCGACGTTCTATTCTTCCTGGAAGTGCCTTATCAATATGTTGTTGATTATCCAGTCTTACGTCATGCCAGCTATTTCCCGCAGGGAATGCAGCTGTTTTTGCGCGTTGCTGATAACCATCCTTATTCCCAAGATTCCAATTTGTTGCTTCTACCGAAAGTACGGCAATACCGGCTTTGTCGAAAACTTCGGCGTCATTACAACAGCCAGTACCCTTCGGATAATTTTTATTCAAACCCGGATTGGTCGTTGCGGCAATTCCATGACTACGCGCAATTGCCAGTGCCCTGTCGCGCGTTAATTTCCTTACTGCTTCAGGGGTTTTTACACCACTGTTGAAATACAATTTATCGCCAACAATTAAGTTATCGAGATTAATCACCAGCAGCGTATTTTTCTTTTCGGTGTCACTCATCCGCTTGAGTAAATTCTCAGCGCCTAATTTCCCTTCCTCTTCACCGCTGGTCGCTACAAATCGAATACCATACTCGGTAGGCGTATTTTTCAGGCGTTCTGCCAATTCCAGCATGACACCTAAACCTGCGGCGTTATCATCCATTCCTTGTAACGTCAGCCCGCCGAGATTGGCATCGGCGTCAGCATCGCTCAGCGGGGCGTAAGTATCCAGATGCGCCATAATGATGATCTGCTGCGGCGCTTTGCCTTCATGAGCGGCAATCACCGTACTTCCCGTCACGTTATGCCAGCTCTTACGATTATCGCGGGCGGTATAAATATACCGACTATTAAATGTCCGAATATCACTGCGATAACCCATTTGCTGAAACTGTTGGCGAATATAATCGGCAGATAACATTTCTGCTGGAGTTCCGGTCATGCGTCCCGGAAAGAAAGTAGCAATATGTCGTGCCTGAGTATTAGCAAAATCGCCAGGTTTAGGTGACGAGGCGTGTACGGGGAGAATAAAGCATACGCCGAGCGCCAGGGCAGCGGTACGGTGGCGCAATGCGGAAAACATAGTGAGTCCTTAAATACCATGCAAATTTTTTTACCGCCATAGTATGAAACTGCCGCTGCGCTAAAACAATTTCAAATCTTCCTAAACGCCCGAAATCCGGTGCCTTAAGCACTTTTTGATATTAGCTTTGCCAAATCGTTATTCCGTTAAGGAACTACTCATTCTAATTGGTAATTTCATTCGTTCTCTTACGCTCCCTATAGTCGAAACATCTGATGGCAAGAAAATAGCGGTATTGCAAAGGAACGGTTATGGATCAAATACGACTTACTCACCTGCGGCAACTGGAGGCGGAAAGCATCCACATTATTCGCGAGGTGGCGGCAGAATTCTCAAATCCGGTGATGCTCTACTCTATCGGTAAAGATTCCAGCGTCATGCTGCATCTGGCGCGCAAGGCGTTTTATCCAGGTACGCTGCCTTTCCCGTTGCTGCATGTCGATACCGGCTGGAAATTCCGCGAGATGTATGAGTTCCGCGATCGTACGGCGAAAGCCTACGGCTGCGAGCTGCTGGTGCATAAAAACCCGGAAGGCGTGGCGATGGGGATTAATCCATTCGTGCACGGCAGCGCGAAACATACCGATATTATGAAAACTGAAGGCCTGAAACAGGCGCTGAACAAATACGGTTTTGATGCCGCCTTCGGTGGTGCGCGCCGTGACGAAGAGAAATCCCGCGCTAAAGAGCGAATTTACTCTTTCCGTGACCGCTTCCATCGCTGGGATCCGAAAAATCAGCGCCCGGAGCTGTGGCACAACTACAACGGGCAAATTAACAAAGGCGAAAGCATCCGCGTCTTCCCGCTCTCTAACTGGACCGAGCAGGATATCTGGCAATACATCTGGCTGGAAAATATCGACATTGTGCCGCTGTATCTCGCTGCGGAACGTCCGGTTCTGGAACGCGACGGTATGTTGATGATGATTGATGACAACCGTATCGACCTGCAACCGGGCGAAGTGATTAAAAAACGGATGGTGCGTTTCCGTACGCTGGGCTGCTGGCCGCTGACCGGTGCGGTGGAGTCAAATGCACAAACACTGCCGGAAATCATCGAAGAGATGCTGGTTTCCACCACCAGTGAACGTCAGGGCCGCGTGATTGACCGCGACCAGGCGGGGTCTATGGAGCTGAAAAAACGTCAGGGGTATTTTTAAGATGAACACCGCACTTGCACAACAAATCGCCAATGAAGGCGGCGTCGAAGCCTGGATGATTGCGCAACAACATAAAAGCCTGCTGCGTTTTCTGACCTGTGGTAGCGTCGATGACGGCAAAAGTACCCTGATTGGTCGCCTGCTGCACGATACCCGCCAAATCTACGAAGATCAGCTCTCATCGCTGCATAACGACAGTAAGCGTCACGGCACCCAGGGCGAAAAGCTGGATCTGGCTCTGCTGGTGGACGGCCTGCAAGCTGAGCGCGAACAGGGCATCACCATTGACGTGGCTTACCGCTATTTCTCTACCGAGAAGCGTAAATTTATTATCGCCGACACCCCAGGGCACGAGCAGTACACCCGCAATATGGCGACTGGCGCATCGACATGTGAACTGGCGATCTTACTGATCGATGCCCGTAAAGGCGTGCTCGATCAAACCCGTCGTCACAGTTTTATCTCCACACTGTTGGGGATCAAACATCTGGTCGTGGCGATCAACAAAATGGATCTGGTGGATTACAGTGAAGAGACGTTCACCCGTATTCGTGAAGATTATTTGACCTTTGCCGGGCAGCTGCCGGGTAATCTGGATATCCGCTTTGTGCCGCTCTCTGCACTGGAAGGCGACAACGTGGCATCGCAAAGTGAAAGTATGCCGTGGTACAGCGGTCCGACACTGCTCGAAGTGCTGGAAACCGTGGAGATCCAGCGAGTGGTGGATGCTCAGCCAATGCGCTTCCCGGTGCAGTACGTTAATCGCCCGAATCTCGATTTTCGTGGTTACGCCGGAACGCTGGCATCCGGTCGCGTAGAAGTCGGGCAACGAGTCAAAGTGCTGCCCTCTGGTGTGGAATCAAACGTCGCGCGGATCGTGACTTTTGATGGTGATCGCGAAGAAGCCTTTGCCGGAGAAGCGATCACCCTGGTGCTGACGGATGAGATCGACATCAGCCGTGGCGATCTGCTGCTGGCGGCAGACGAAGCGTTACCGGCGGTGCAGAGCGCGTCGGTGGATGTGGTATGGATGGCGGAACAGCCGCTTTCTCCAGGGCAGAGTTACGACATCAAAATTGCCGGTAAGAAGACGCGCGCGCGTGTTGATGGCATTCGTTATCAGGTTGATATTAATAACCTTACCCAACGCGAAGTTGAAAACCTGCCGCTGAACGGCATCGGCCTGGTGGATCTCACTTTTGACGAGCCACTGGTGTTAGATCGTTATCAGCAAAACCCGGTTACCGGTGGGCTGATTTTTATCGATCGCCTGAGCAATGTGACCGTAGGTGCCGGTATGGTGCATGAGCCAGTTAGCCAGGCAACTGCTGCGCCATCTGAATTTAGTGCATTCGAACTGGAATTGAATGCTCTGGTTCGTCGCCACTTTCCGCACTGGGGCGCGCGCGATTTGCTGGGGGATAAATAATGGCGCTGCATGACGAAAACGTCGTCTGGCATAGCCATCCGGTCACTGTGCAACAACGCGAGCTACACCACGGTCATCGTGGTGTAGTGCTGTGGTTTACCGGCCTCTCCGGGTCCGGTAAATCAACGGTCGCCGGGGCGCTGGAGGAGGCGTTACATAAACTCGGCGTCAGTACGTATCTGCTGGATGGCGATAATGTTCGCCACGGATTATGCAGCGATCTCGGTTTTAGCGATGCCGATCGTAAAGAGAATATCCGTCGCGTCGGTGAAGTGGCGAATTTGATGGTTGAAGCCGGACTGGTGGTGCTGACCGCATTTATCTCGCCACACCGCGCCGAACGCCAGATGGTTCGTGAACGCGTAGGAGAAGGGCGCTTTATCGAAGTGTTTGTCGATACGCCGCTGGCGATTTGCGAAGCCCGCGATCCAAAAGGCTTATATAAGAAAGCGCGTGCCGGTGAACTGCGCAACTTTACGGGAATAGATTCCGTTTACGAAGCGCCTGAATCGGCAGAAATTCATCTCAATGGTGAACAATTAGTAACAAATTTGGTACAGCAATTATTAGATCTGTTGAGACAGAACGATATTATCAGATCCTGAGACACCACCGGGTTTCCATGCCCGGTTCGTCAAAGTAACAGGATCAAATATGCGTAATAGCCATAACATTACACTAACAAATAACGACAGCCTTACTGAGGATGAAGAAACCACATGGTCACTGCCTGGTGCCGTGGTCGGTTTTATCTCCTGGTTATTTGCGCTGGCGATGCCGATGTTGATTTATGGCTCTAACACGCTGTTCTTCTTTATCTACACCTGGCCTTTCTTTCTGGCGCTGATGCCCGTCGCGGTAGTGGTGGGGATTGCGCTGCATTCATTGATGGACGGAAAGCTACGCTACAGTATTGTTTTCACCCTGGTGACAGTAGGCATTATGTTTGGCGCACTGTTTATGTGGCTACTGGGCTAATTTGTACTTTCTTGTCTCCTCTGTTCATAATTCAAACCGTAACTAATAATGAGATTATGTTCTGCACGCCCTGGGTATACGTAACAATGGACAAATGTGGTACATTTGCCCGCGTTGTCGCGGTATCCCCAACAGAGGATGTAGAGTCGTCTTCGGATGCATGGGATGATGATGCCGTTTTTCAGGGGGCAGGATGGGTAAACTAACGCTGCTGTTGCTGGCTATTCTGGTCTGGCTACAGTATTCGCTGTGGTTCGGTAAGAACGGTATACATGACTATACCCGCGTCAATGATGATGTGGCGGCACAGCAAGCTACAAACGCGAAACTTAAAGCGCGAAACGATCAACTTTTTGCCGAAATTGACGATCTCAATGGCGGCCAGGAGGCGCTCGAAGAGCGTGCGCGTAATGAACTCAGCATGACCAGGCCGGGCGAAACTTTTTATCGTCTGGTGCCTGACGCGTCGAAGCGCGCACAGTCTGCGGGGCAAAACAATCGATAAATCAGCCCGGGAATTAACATGGCAACCACTCATTTGGATGTTTGCGCCGTGGTTCCGGCGGCCGGATTTGGCCGTCGAATGCAAACGGAATGTCCTAAGCAATATCTCTCAATCGGTAATCAAACCATTCTTGAACACTCGGTGCATGCGCTGCTGGCGCATCCCCGGGTGAAACGAGTCGTCATTGCCATAAGTCCTGGCGATAGCCGTTTTGCACAACTTCCTCTGGCGAATCATCCGCAAATCACCGTTGTAGATGGCGGTGATGAGCGTGCCGATTCCGTGCTGGCAGGTTTGAAAGCCGCTGGCGACGCGCAGTGGGTATTGGTGCATGACGCCGCTCGTCCTTGTTTGCATCAGGATGACCTCGCGCGATTGTTGGCGTTGAGCGAAACCAGCCGCACGGGGGGGATCCTCGCCGCACCAGTGCGCGATACTATGAAACGTGCCGAACCGGGCAAAAATGCCATTGCTCATACCGTTGATCGCAACGGCTTATGGCACGCGCTGACGCCGCAATTTTTCCCTCGTGAGCTGTTACATGACTGTCTGACGCGCGCTCTAAATGAAGGCGCGACTATTACCGACGAAGCCTCGGCGCTGGAATATTGCGGATTCCATCCTCAGTTGGTCGAAGGCCGTGCGGATAACATTAAAGTCACGCGCCCGGAAGATTTGGCACTGGCCGAGTTTTACCTCACCCGAACCATCCATCAGGAGAATACATAATGCGAATTGGACACGGTTTTGACGTACATGCCTTTGGCGGTGAAGGCCCAATTATCATTGGTGGCGTACGCATTCCTTACGAAAAAGGATTGCTGGCGCATTCTGATGGCGACGTGGCGCTCCATGCGTTGACCGATGCATTGCTTGGCGCGGCGGCGCTGGGGGATATCGGCAAGCTGTTCCCGGATACCGATCCGGCATTTAAAGGTGCCGATAGCCGCGAGCTGCTACGCGAAGCCTGGCGTCGTATTCAGGCGAAGGGTTATACCCTTGGCAACGTCGATGTCACTATCATCGCTCAGGCACCGAAGATGTTGCCGCACATTCCACAAATGCGCGTGTTTATTGCCGAAGATCTCGGCTGCCATATGGATGATGTTAACGTGAAAGCCACTACTACGGAAAAACTGGGATTTACCGGACGTGGGGAAGGGATTGCCTGTGAAGCGGTGGCGCTACTCATTAAGGCAACAAAATGATTGAGTTTGATAATCTCACTTACCTCCACGGTAAACCGCAAGGCACCGGGCTGCTGAAAGCCAATCCGGAAGACTTTGTGGTGGTGGAAGATTTGGGCTTTGAGCCTGATGGTGAAGGTGAGCATATTCTGGTTAGAATCCTCAAAAACGGCTGCAATACCCGTTTTGTGGCGGATGCACTGGCGAAATTCCTGAAAATTCATGCCCGTGAAGTCAGCTTCGCTGGGCAAAAAGACAAACATGCTGTTACGGAACAGTGGTTATGCGCTCGCGTGCCGGGCAAGGAAATGCCCGATCTGAGCGCCTTTCAACTGGAAGGCTGCCAGGTGCTGGAGTATGCGCGGCACAAGCGCAAGCTGCGTTTAGGCGCGCTGAAAGGTAACGCCTTTACCCTGGTTCTGCGCGAAGTGAGCAATCGCGATGACGTTGAACAACGTCTGATCGATATTTGCGTAAAAGGTGTACCGAACTACTTCGGTGCCCAACGTTTTGGGATTGGCGGTAGCAACTTGCAGGGGGCGCAGCGCTGGGCGCAAACCAATACTCCGGTGCGCGATCGCAATAAACGGAGTTTTTGGTTGTCGGCAGCCCGCAGTGCGTTGTTTAATCAGATTGTTGCTGAGCGCCTCAAAAAAGCAGACGTTAATCAAGTTGTTGACGGCGATGCGCTACAATTAGCCGGACGTGGTAGCTGGTTTGTAGCAACCACCGAAGAACTGGCGGAATTACAGCGTCGCGTCAACGATAAAGAGTTGATGATAACCGCCGCATTGCCGGGCAGTGGCGAATGGGGAACTCAGCGTGAAGCGCTGGCATTCGAACAAGCAGCTGTCGCCGCAGAAACTGAATTACAAGCTTTACTGGTGCGCGAAAAAGTTGAAGCCGCGCGCAGAGCGATGCTGCTGTATCCGCAACAATTAAGCTGGAATTGGTGGGATGACGTCACCGTAGAGATCCGTTTCTGGCTTCCGGCGGGTAGTTTTGCAACCAGCGTTGTCAGGGAACTTATCAACACAACAGGTGATTATGCGCATATTGCTGAGTAATGATGACGGGGTACATGCACCCGGTATACAAACGCTGGCGAAAGCCTTGCGTGAGTTTGCTGACGTTCAGGTGGTCGCCCCCGATCGTAACCGCAGCGGCGCTTCAAATTCTCTGACACTGGAATCCTCCCTGCGCACGTTTACC
>ERZ1026856.1177-NODE-1177-length-13689-cov-5.833651_pt1 | contig 13689 bp, 13 predicted proteins | sample MGYA00380158_ERZ1026856 | MGnify/ENA primary metagenome ERZ1026856 (study PRJEB33269, sample SAMEA4719794) | human gut metagenome | biome: human-associated habitat; feature: organic feature; material: feces | place: Cameroon | collected 2013-10 ...
TTTTCTCGCCATGGCAAAGTTCAAGCAAGCTTGCTTTGCTCATGACTTATCGAAACAATTCCAAATCTTCACTGCTGTACATAATTCATTTTTAGGTTCTGCAGCGAAAATTCTTATTTCTGATTTAAATGCTGAATTGAGGGCTTAATTAAGAAATCAAAATACATAATAAATCAATCTACCTCGAAGTCCTCTACAACATCCTCTATATTAATCTCTTCATCACTAAACAAGGATTTTAAATCTTCCAAATTATACATATTCATAGTAGGAAGTTTGCTTGCCAAGCCTTTTTCTCTTACAAATCCAAAAAACACATTGTTTATATGTTTTGTCATTGGGCCATCAGCATCTTTCGACTTTATAGCATTTAACATTTCATACATTTCACGTAAGGTCGATTCATTTGGCACCAATCCATTTCGCTTATAAAAACGTATTTTCTCAAATAAAAGACAATGAGTAGAATATGCTTTAACCTGAAAATCTTCACGGTCTGCAATCAGTTGCTTCATCATTCGTTCTCCTTCTTGCAGAAGCTTATTCGCTGTTTCATAATCAATCATCTCATTAGCCTGACGTAAATAGTTTCGAGCTATGGCATTACGTACAATATATGAGCTTGGAGACATTGATTCTGCTTGACGAAAATGGTTTAAAGCTAATTCATAGTCAGAATCATACTGTTCTGACAATCCAACCTGTAACCAATAATTATAATCATCATTATAATATGACTTAATATCCGAAAGAAGATTTTTGACATCGCTATTTTTTAGGCGTAGTACTGAGCGTAACAATCTACACTTCATTAACGATGATGCTATTTCATTCCAATATGTATGTTGTTTGTCTAATACCTGTGGAGATATAACAACAAGTAATTTCTTCAACAACTGAATATAATGTTGTGATTTTATCTGCAACAAATGTGGAACAAGAAATGAATCACGCAGAGCTATTCCATTAGAATCTCTATAATAGGTTATATAGTCGTCGCAAATATTTAAAATATTATTACTATCTCTTCCATACATTAATGTAACGATTTCCAACGGAATATAAGGTAAGTCCAATTTTGAGAATATTGCAAGTTGCCTCAACAATTCTATACCTTTGCTATGTTGAAGTTTGTTCTTTTTCTCATAAAAAGCATTAAGTTGACGTTTCTGGAAATAGCTACCATTTGTTATGGTAAATAGACACGATTCTACATCTTGATATGAAGAAATATAAGCAACACGTTCATCAAACGACTTTGCTTTTAGTTTACCGAGAAGTCCTTTCTTATCTAATTTTTCCGCAATATCAATAGCAAATACATTATCATGCGAATTGGTATTACCATCGATTAACATTTCTTCATACCAATTTTCAGACACCAAACAATATCGCTTTCTGTTGTGCGAATATGTTCGTGCAGCAGTAATTACCAATATGTTTTTTTCTTTGGGGAAATTATTTATTAATGACTTTATCTCAGAATAGTAGAAACTTGCATTGTCAAAAATAAGTGCAATAGTATCCTCTGCTATTATACGAGTTTTCTTTCTAAAGTCTTCTGTATCAAACTTTTTTCCACAAAAATCATAAACCGCAACATTTTCATTGACAAGATCAATAGCAATACGCTTTAGGTAAGTAGATTTTCCCGTCATAGATTTCCCATAAAACGCAACCATCAATTTGCATCCTCTTCTACCACTAATATAGCTAATAATATCTGATAACTTTTTCTTAATTTCAGGATTTGAAAAATCCCAATCGTAGATTATATCTCTATAATCTGGGTGTTGTCCGAAGTACAAATAAGAATTATAACCTTTAAATTTCTTATCTTTTTCATATTTATCCTTTACATACAGAAAATCATCTATAATGTGGGATTTCGAATAACTGTCTTTTGTTTTTGTCAAAGACTTAAGATGATTGGCAAATTCCTCTGTTGTCCATTCCAAAATATGTGCTCCAATTTTTGATACTTTAGACTTAAATATTAGTGACGGTCTTGGATTTATAAAAAACAACTGTCCATGTGATGTTTTACCAGAAACCGAAGAAAAGAGGCTCAGATAATAATCTAAATTTATTTCATTCATCTCAGTGCCAACAACCACAAAGTTTTCAATCTGCATATCTTGAGCAAAGCTGTTAAAACGATAATCTGTAGAATGTAGCATAGAATCAACATATTGTTGATTTGAGAATACCAAGTTGCCTGAACGATTTCTTACACACCCATGAAGCTTTATATATTCTTTTTGTTTCGCACGAGTATATGAGAATTGTCTTTCTGTATTTTGTATTATAAGATACCCATTGGGAACAGAGTTTTCTATTACATCATCAATATTAATTGTATAGATTTTTCTCCAAAAAACAAAAGTCGCTATTGTCTTATGAAAATCTTTTGGTGTACAATCAATAAATTGAGACACTATAAAATCCTGTACTTTAAGTCCTGAAACCTGTTCGCTTGCAAAACTACATATATCAGCTAGTGAATTGGTAAGCAATTCTTTATATTCATCAGAATCCTCATTATAGCCTAATAATTCAATCAAGATATTCTTTTTAAGATCATTACCAGAAGGTATTGGTTCACCATTACCATTTGTAGCACCTAAAGAGAATCCTGCACCAGTGAAAAGGATAGGATGACTGGATAACAGACATCTATCCAACTTTTGAATAAGACTAGTTTCCATCTATATTTATAGTTATTAGTTCTTTTTTGTTAATATTTTTCTTTTTGTAAGTATACAACACCTGTGGCAATACTGCTCAGTTCCTGTGTTTTCAGGGATTGAAAGAATTCCATAAGGTTGATTATTTTCGTTAGTGCTCAATTTAATGAATAGACCTTTGTAGGCACTTTTGCAAGTGCCTATATATTGAATATCACTTGTTTATAAAGCATTTCATACATTGTACTCGTCAATTTGAAAAGCTACCATTTCCATCTCATTGCCTTGCTCATCATAGGAACGCTCAATGGCGAAGAATTTGCATTTTTGAGTGTTGCGCTAGGCTCGTAGAGACGCTTGCCAAAGCAAGAATGTTGAATTATATCTTTGAACATTAATGACCATTAATTGAGCATTAATTGGACGTTAATTATTCCTTGCTTATTCATGTAATTTGTTACTATCACGCAACCTTTGCTTAATACCCTTCAAAGTCACGTCAGCCCAATGCTCATAGTTATTTTTCTGCTCCCCAAAAGGTCTACGCAAGGTTATGCGGTATGGGACCGCATGGAATACAGAATTACTTATCTGATTCACCGGCAATGGAAGAATAACAAAGAAAACATTTGCTTATCAACTTTATTTTATCATCATCAACTTGTAATTCCAGTTGTCCTCTTTTATTAATCTCATCAGCAACATTCTTTATTGCTTGTGGCTCAACATCAAATTTTTTCGCTAATTCAGGAATACTTATTTGCCCCTTTTCTAAAAGCTCACTAAAAACTTCTATATCTATCTTGCCCTGGCTCCTTTCTTCTGTTCTGCCAGGATCATCTAAAAATTTCCTATCCATAGCATGGTTATGGTCTCGTATCATCTCAAATGACGTTTTTAACATTTTATCGAACAAATCTTTTAGATATTTCGTGTGAGCTTCTATATTCGTTGTTAATTGAGAAGACAGATTACTAGCTTCTTTTCCCCATTTATAGAAAAGTATGCTCAAGACGAGAGATACTATAGCTAAAACGATAGAAGCTATGCCAACAATAAATGAAACGACATCAAACCAAGTAATAAGTTGTTCCATTTTCATATTATTCTAATTTTTTCTTTAACCAATCATATTCATTCCCAGAAAAGCCAATACCTGCCCAATGTTTTTTCACTTCAATAACAAATAACTTATCTCCTTCTTTAATAAATTGAGTTAAGTATTCTCTGATTTCCTTTGCAGACTTTTCTGTTTTAATCATCCAAACGCTTTCCGTTTGATGCCACCAAGTACCAAAAGCCTTGATGCCACCATACAATTCTTGATATTCTGACGTTGCATTCTGCAAGTCATACGAAATAGAATATACCATAGCTCTGTTTATTCATTTGAATATAAAAACATACTTTTATTACAAATCACCTAATTCAAAATTCCATTCACCGTTTTGTGGCTCTGCCTCTGTACGAAAAACGTCTTTTATCAAACTAATAACATCATTATATTTATGACACTGTTGGTTTGTAGAAGAAATATTGATGATTATCTTTGAAGAGGTCTCATTAGATATCTCTAATGACATGGATATTGAAACCTTATTATTACCTGTTCCAAAATCTATATTAGTATTCTTATTAAAACAAAAGTCTCGTTTTGCTGTATCAAGACCATCACGAAAAATTTCGTTATAATCCCTACTGATATCTATAAAGCGTGATATAATAGTCTTTACATCCTCTTTTTTGTCTATGTTTTTGTATTTTTCGCCAAAAGATACCTTGATAACATCACCTGTTAAGTTTATATTCAAACCATCATAATCATATTCAATTGACTTATTGATGTATAATTCAGAAATACCCTTACGACCCCATTCTTGAGCATCATCACACAAGATCAACAAGAAAGAGAAATTCTTGGCTGTTAACTGATATATGTCGTGACAAGTATGAGAAGAGATAGCCCTTAAGATCTCTCGACGAATATAAAATTGTCTAGTATCCTCTGTATTGAAATAATAATCTTCGTTGGTACTATAGTCTGACTCCAAGAAATATCTAAGTATTTTATAAATGACCAAAGCACTTAATATACCATGCTTATTACGCTCTAAAGATTTTTGGAACTTAAAGTAATATTTAGGCTGCAAACGTGCAACATACTTATAAGCTCCATCTTCTTCGCTATCTTTCTCAATCATCTTTGAACTCATAAAACGCAAAACAAAGTCATTCATGGAATTTTGTACTCCATTGAAAGACAAGTCCATTGATATTGTAGGGTTGACAACAAAAGACTTCATCATATCTTTAGTTCTTTCTACAACCTCTAAAGACTTTTCCAAGGGATACCCCAAATCATGTGTTAAAGAAACCAATGTCCAAATTGATAATTTTTCGATAGGATTAACAATGCACTTATCATCAATTTTAATGGCTTTAAGTAAAACATTATCTGTAGACAACAATTGAGAAACTCCTAAAATCCAAACTCTAAAGACATGAATTACATGGTCACGATAATATCGACTACTGCCATATAATGTCGTTTCAAACTTTATATACTTATCAAAATATATTCTCAATTCTTCAACCCCATAAGCCAAAGGATGTTTAGCTTTATTTTCTTTAAATGGCTCTCTTTCATCATAGAACCTTAACGCCTTGATTGACTTTTCTATCAGTTTTTCCCAAAGTTCTATCAAATTATCAAAAAATCTAAAGATCTCAAAATCTTCATCATCGTCTCTTAAAGATATAGCGTTTAGCATTTCCCTTATGGTGTCATCCAAAGGGTATTCTACCGCTATGGTGCCTAATTCTTGATTACAATAGTCATCAAATGAATGATAACTATCTTTTATCTCTTTCAAAAAAGCTAAATCAGTATTCATACTTTTTTCATTTTAAATTGTCCATAACAAACTTCCTCTCCGTCTTCCTTTTTAAATGCTTCAATGCCTCTTCTTACAACATTCAAATAAGGTGACTTCTGATATATTTCATAAAAACGATTTTTGCATACATTGTCAGGATTACAACCTAACTTAGCATTTAAAATATCGTCCTTGAAAACTTCACAAGGGTATACATTACCATCATATCGAATATTAATCTTATCGGTTGCTGCCTTACAATAGATTCTACAATTACTATCCGAATATGGCAAACCTATTCTTACCTTTCCGCTATTTGTGTCATGCAATGAGCGAATAAGCTTTGAGACTTCTATGTTTTCTTCATTGGTTAACTTCACAAATGACAAGTTTTCCAATGCTCTGCCTTGTAAAACCAAACGTAAGACACTAACTTTAGATACGCCTAACTGATAGCACATATCGAATATAGACTTTAAATGATTGAAGTTTATTCGCATCGGAACAACATGAGCTTCTATGTTCAAACCACTTGCCACACAGTCTCCAATGGATCTCTTCATTAAATTAAATCCATCCACGTCAGTACCCATTATCTGATTGTATAATGCTGGTGTATCAGCTTCAACATTAAAGATTATCTTATCAACCATTCCACGTACCGACTCTATATACCCAAATGGTAATGAGGAATAAACCCCATCCTTCATATATATGCCACTGGTGTATACGTAGCAAGTTAACTGCTGTTTAGCTATATAGCTGATAATATCTAATATTTGCGGATGAAGAAATGGTTCTCCTCCAGAAAGACAAACAGTTTTACAACCGAGACTCTTGGCATCATCTATTATGTTCTTGATGATTTCAAAAGGAATGAGATGTGTAGCCTGCGGATTGGAATGAGATGAGCAATAGATGCAACGATTAGGGCATCTTTGTAAGATCTCAATAGATATTTCACATAACATAGTTGATTTTTTAGAATAATGTGGGTTCACTCACCATTAAATGTTCTTGAAAAGATTTCACGTGCCATTTTGGTGGAAACATATATTGAATGGAATTGCCTTGCGACTTATATTTTTGTTTGATTCTGACATTACCAACAAGCAGGTTTGGCATTTTGACACGGAGAAACTTATCTGTCTCGCAAAAACAATTCTGTAAATCTAAAAGGGTTGGTTCATGACCTTCTAAAGGCACAAACTCAGTGTAGCCATATTTTTGTTGCAGTTCATAGAAATGTTCTTTCGTATACCTTATAGCATCTTCATAACTATTGCCATAAGATATGAAACACTTGTTTATACCACGTATGGCCCCTATTCCTGCAATAACAAAAGAATTTTCGTCATAGTTTATATATGGAGAATAGTTGAAATCAATAGCGTATTGATAAGCAAGAAAACCGCCCAAGAAGGAGCAACTTCTAAGTAAATTATATACTTCTTCCAAAGAGTCTGCTTCAAGTATATTTCTCAAAATCCCTTCTCCGAGGAATTCTTCTTTCACCATTGTCAGCCATTTCTCGTGTTTCGTAGCTAAATAGTCATACCGTTTATGTGAGCCAGTCATCATGTAGGCATTATTGAATATAGGATAATACCTCTGCCTGTCACTCAACAAAGTACTTATCTCCTTTACATCAAAATGGCTGATTGTTATGTCTCCATATGTTTGCATTAGATATTCCCATGTCCCTATCTTATTGAAAATCTTGAAGACAAGAATACGAAGCAACATATCCTCGGGAGTATAATCCTCTACATTTTCATATATAACATGACGAATAAGATATTGACTTACTCTATCACAAGAACGGTACACATTAGTAAACTTATACTCACGTAATATCGGGTCTTTGGTCAATACTCTCCTTCCTTCGCATCTTTGCCAAAACATATTCATTCGTTCTTGAATGAAATAGAAGTAATAGCGAAATACTTCGTCATCGGGAATGATTGGCTTATTCAATTCCATCATCGTAAACGTCTAACTTGGGTAGATTGAACTCTTTCCAATTGCAAGGGTCACCATGAATACCTACGGTATACTTAGATTCAAGCCAAGATACAAAATCGTAAATTTGTTGTTCTGATATAGTTTTGTATTTTATGGAACGACCGTCACAACAAATATTTAAATAATTGTCTGGAAGTAAAGGACAATTATCGCCAAAATAGTAAAAGGTTTTAGAAAGTAAAACCCTTTTACCTCTAACATCTTGATTATACAATTTCTGTCTTATGATTAAATCTGGATTTGAATGAGCACTTGGCTCTTGTATAAGATGTCTATCAACTGTATGATAAAAATTATCACCATACATCTGAACCAAAGTTCCATTCAGCACTGGTTTTTTATATTGAAAACGAATGTCAGACCAATAATCATCAAAACTGATAATCTCCTCTACTTTCATTGCAAATATCAAGTGGTAAAGATTGCCCATAGCCACGCTGCCTGTACCTACTATCCAATCACCTAATTGCAAAGCTTTACTGTTGCGAATCTGTCCCCGACATACTGCCAAAGACATAGTACCACCAAACGGATTCGGAGCTAATCCAAAGTCATGCTCCAATTTATATGAAAATAAATGCATAATCAACAATCTATATATATCATCGGATAAAAACTATTAGAAGACATGGTTCCATCAGGCAGTTCTGCTGGCTCCACTTTCCCCTCTATTATGCCAGCAAGTTTATCTATAGAATTCCAACCAATAGGTGATGTTCCATATCGTTTATATGCCTCTGGTAATTCTGCATTTTGTGCACATCCATATTTATAGACACCAATTATCTTCTTACCTTGCATATGAGCATTTCTAATCTCATAGTTTACCCAAGCACGCTCATGCGTATGTTCACCGATCAAAACTATAAACGTACCTGCCCACTTGATAGCCCTACGTATATATCGGGCAACTGTAGCATCAGATACATGTTTCCCCTTGTGAATGACTTTATTGTCTTTATCCTCTTGAAGAGAACTGCTTCTAACTTGATAACCCTTAGAATTTAAATTATCCAGTAAATCTCTCAATTTCGGAACATCTGCACTATGATGACAAATAAATACATTCTTCATAAGCTATATATTTTAATATGGTTCAACTATTGAGAACGAAGCCCTTTTAATACCAGAGCAATGATTTCTGTAACATTAGTCGTTACAAACAACCTTTCGTTTTCCTCATCAGAAAGACCATTATTGAGTACTCTCATATTATTAACAAATATATCTAGAGCTTTAAAATTCATTTCTCCTTTTTCTTTATCTAAGTAAGAAACAAATTCTTGATATGAACGATTGGAACAACACTCCTCAAATAGTTTTTCTGAAGTAGTTTCTCCTTTTATCAACTTTATCAAACGTAAAGCAGCCCCACCAAATCCGCCCAATAGATATATTGGATGTTTGGCATTTGCTGCATTAATAGCTTCTTCGTATAAACCTGGCATGTATCCCTTAAATCCTGTAACTCTTCCACCCAATATAATACGAGCATCAATGTTGGACTCCATCTCTTGGCGCATAGCCTTTAGTGATTCAGCCCAATAATACAAATTATCAACGGTAGTCGGAGGTAACATTAAATCGTGTAAACCAGTAGGAATTGTATTAGGTATTGTTGCTTTCTGACATATCACACGGCAAGATTTATATTCCGCCTGTGTTGTAGGTGACATACCTATATATATTGGCCAAGCAAGGTAGTTGGTGAAATAATTCTTCAACGTTTTATCCTTCTCATAGATACCATATTGATAAGTTAAATCTTTGAACAACTCTGTGAATCCTCCTGGTCTTAAGTCACCACCATAAACAAGATGAGCTCCAGAAATGAGAAGATGTCTTGCTAATTCTACTGATAAATCCTCAAACATTGCTTTTCCTATTCCTAAAGTAGAAGAGTCGGGGGATTCAGATATGGAAATTGCTACATTTTTACCATCCAAGAAACGAGAATCCGAAAAAATTTGACTTGGTGTATTAAAGGCGATTGTTGGGAATTGGCGCTTCACCACTTCCAGCTCCTCATTGCCTAAAGGAGGCTCTGGATACAAGATTTGATTGACTCCATCAACTTTACCAATATTGATGAATTCAGGCATCATCGGTATTATCTTACTATCAGCATTTTTGAATTTTTCCAAATACCTCTCCTCATAATATTTATCCAAAGCTGTGCGAAGAAGTAACCAAATCACTTCATCCCAATTATTATCAAACCTGATCTTTGGCGTATTACCCATATAAGGAAAAGTGCGAGGTATTGTACCGTTGAATAAACTAACAACAACAGTTGGCACATGATATTCCTTGCCAACAATAGTCTCTATTCTGCACCATTCCCTATCAGAATAAGTAGCAGTCTCCAATATAACCAAAAGAGACTTTTTAACATGCTCCTCGATTTGGTCTCCAAAACTATATCCATCTATGATGTCATTGGCATCATAGAAAGAATTAAGCTTAGTATCAGCTCGCAAATAAGTCTTCAACTCATTTGCCTTCTCAACGCCTAAACTATCTTCGTCTTTCTTTGTATGACTGATGAATATCTGTAATTTCTCCTTAGAATCACATATAGTTCTGATTAAGTCGTCATAAAACCTTATCAAAAACTCTTGCCAACAGTCTCGTATATCATAGTTTTTAAGACGAATGTATTGTTGTTTACCAAGCTCAGGATTAATATCAAATGCGTATTGGCATAAGGCCACTGGCAATACTTTTACAGTTCCAGTTTTATCTTCTTTTACAAGTTCATCTATATAGTTAGTCCAATCAAAACTATTAAACATGCAAACGTCAACTAACAATAGAACTATAACCTTGTCAGCGTTAATGCCTTTTCTTGCATCTATTATTTCTCCATTTTCCTGATTCGTTTGGAAATAAACTGGAATATCAAGTCCATCAACCAATGGTTCATTGGCATTTCTACACAACAAACGATAAAGATCCTCGTAAATAGAAAGTCCATCAGTAAATTGCTTATCGTAAGCAACAACTACGGCTAAAGGTGTTTTAAATTTATCCATAATATTTATTAATATTATCATACATGATTGAGGAAAGAGGATGAGGATAATCGGAGAATGTTCTCATCTGACCTTCACATATATTATTGGTGCTACGCATACTACGAATAGCAACATCTAAAGCCTCATATCCACTGTAGACAGGCACAACCTGCAAATATTCAGGAAGTAAAGATAATGCTATTTCTTTAAGTTTCACACAGAAGACATTATGTTCATATCCATAACCCACTTCCCAAGGAATCCACTTGGATTTCATAGAATTTTCACTCAACAAGCACATCAAATGTGTACTCTTTTGCAATCCAGTTTTAATTGCATCAACAACACTTTGTGGATTATTACGATTGATGTTTTTATCATATTCATCAAAGTAAACATCAATACCACAAGATAGCAAATAATTAGCGATCAATTTTGCTGCTGCTTTATCTTTTTGCTGATGGCTAATAAATACACAGCATTTGCCATGATAGTATTGATAGCCATCTCCATATACGTTTCTTGCCATATCTTTATCTTTATTGTAATTAGTGCTCAATTTAGGGCATACCCCTTTGTATAGGGACGTTTGTATATCACCAATGCGGCGTCCCCACAATATTACAAGTAGTTACACCTATCAGTTTTTTTGAAAAAAGTTATTTTGTATCGTTTTGCAGAAGATAAGCTGCACTCGGCAATGTAAAAGCCAGCTTTCATTGCGCCCATTTGCATTATCTTTTAGGGTGAAGGATTGCTAAGCACACTCCTTTACCTCATCTATTTTTCAATATAGTAATATGGAAGCATAGACTTAAAGTCTTTTTAGAGTTGCCCATACAGGGCGCATTGTATGTAAATACCTTATACCCAGGGCGCTGCCAATGATGAATTTTGAGTTTTGAATGTTGAATGTTGAGTTATTCTCGGCTAAGGCCTGCGATTGTGAGTTGGTCAATTGTGAATTGTATCACGAACTAATTGGTGATGATTCACAGTTGCCACTTCGGGGCGCAGTGCATGTCTCGTAATATAAATTCGTTATCGCTTCTTTCTCTTTCCAAATAATTCGGAATGCGATCCAAGACGAACTAGTTTTATGATGTTTTCTTCCTTGTCGTACCAAATAAGAAGATAATCATCCTCAACGTGACATTCCATATAGTCTTTCCACTCACCCTTTAATTGATGAGGTTTAAACTCAGATGGAATGTCTTCCCCCTTTGCAAGTTTTTCCACAATCGAGAATAGCAACTTAACCTTGTTTAGGTCTTTACTAAAACGCTTGTAGTCTTTTTTGAATTGAGAGGTCTTACGAATTTCCTTCATACTCAGTTCATTGAAGACATGAAACTTTCTAAGCTGTCCATGCAAACAGTACCAGCATCGGTACCTTCTTTAGCTTCTTTCATAGCAGCTATGGTTACAGCATTTGGCTGTTCTGAATCAACGTTTTCTTCGGATGCAACGTTGTTAACATTTAATATCTTAACTCCATGAATAGCCTTTAACACAGCTTTTAAGTGTGTTAGAATGGAAGGATTCTCTATTTCTAATATCAATGTTGTCATATTCTAAGCATTTTCTTTTGTTATATGCAAAGATAGTGCAAATCGAATGCAGAATATCAAGCTTGCTTGAATATTATGCTGAGATGCAGCCTATCTTATGCAAAGATATAGAATATCTTCCTTCTTTACAAGGATTTTGACACTAATTTTGCCACGAATTGAAGCCTTCGGCAATGTTGAATGTTGAGTTTTGAGTTGTTCTCGGCTAACGCCTGCGATTGTGAATTGAAGCCTACGGCAATGTTGAATTTCTTCAGACACGAATTACCATAAATGAATTTTGAGTGTTGAATGTTGAGTGTTGAGTTATTCTCTGCAAAGCCGATGATATAAGATGCTATTAATCAACTATCACTCGTATACCACAACCTGTGTGTCTAATCTTTTTTACCTTTTGCTGGTTCAGCGGGTTGCACCACTATCTTGCGATCTACTAATCCATCCTGTTGTTGCGGAAGCATGTGGAGTTTATGGATGTTGGGATTGCCTGGGACTTCATTCTTATCGCTGGGAACCATTATCAGTTTACCTATCTTAATATCCAAAAACCTGTTGCGATTGGAACCGGACATTATGCGACGGCGTTTGGGGGTATGACCGAGCAATATTCCGACATTCCATTTTACTAATCTTATCGACCTGACAATTTCTTCACCATTGCCGTTAACTACATAACGAATGCTCTTGTTGAGTTTGCGTTGTGCATTCAACTTGGCCTCTACCAATGTTATCGCCCCACTATTAGCCAACGATAGTATAATGGGCATGGTTACCTCTCGATATCTTGAAGAAATCTCGATAGTTACCCTTTTCTTATCTCCACCATTCCCTCCATTCCATTCTTGTCTTAGTTTTCTGGCATATTCTTCTCTCTCCTCTTCCACTTCCGGACTTTCGAGCATAAGGTTGATATGATAACGTGCCGAATGAGGGTTACCATCTTTGACATTGGGACATAATGCGAGGAGGAAGGTGATGAATGTCTTCTCCTTCTGGGCTGTCACCTTGTCTACCAGACACTTGACATACATGTCTTTCACTACTTTATAGGCAATGTCCCTGTAATCATTGCAGGTTTGCAATATCGAGGCGTATGCTTTGGTTTTAGCTATATCGTCGCCAAGATAACATGCCAGACGGATGATTTCTAATGGCTCTTCAGGATGACTTAATTGCAGGTTTTCTATGTGTGGTTCTATAGGCATATTTGAAATATTTTGAAGTTTTTTGAATTATTTTGAGCGGATTTTGAACTGATTCTTTCCATGTCTAACTTTGCCGGTGAAATCAAGAAGGCATCAATAGCCGTATTGATTCAAAACTATCGTATTAACTCCTAAAAATTCAAGAAAATGAAAAGAAATCGTAATCCAACAAACAAGTCTGTAATGAAGCGTTATACTACGCTTGATTCTTCGATCGGTTCTCGATTGCTTCTCGATCGCTCTTCGTTCGGTTCTCGTTCGGTTCTCGTTCGTTCTTCGATCGGTTCTCGTTCATCCTTCGTTCATCC